>Ga0208198_1000006_pt1 | contig 266351 bp, 198 predicted proteins | sample AD_JPNTR2_MetaG_FD_184446 | JGI IMG/M metagenome (GOLD analysis project Ga0208198, IMG submission 184446) | Active sludge microbial communities of municipal wastewater-treating anaerobic digesters from Japan - AD_JPNTR2_MetaG (SPAdes) (version 2) | ecosystem: Engineered > Bioreactor >...
GCCAGTTCGCCAAGTCGAGAGATCGCGGAGTCCAAACACGCCGGGGACCATCCGTCGGGGGCTGCGATGTTCTCCGATCAGACTTGGCTGGCGATTGCCGATCGCCTGCGCCTGTCCGGGCAGGAACTCAAGATTGTGCAGGGCGTCTTCAACGGACGCAAGGAATCCGCCATCGCCATGGATCTGGGTATCTCCGCACACACGGTCCACACGCATTTCGAGCGGTTGCACCACAAACTCGACGTCGCAGATCGAGTGGAACTGGTCCTACGCATCATGGAGGAATACCTCCGCCTCAAGGGCCCGCTATCGGCTCAGTAGCCGACAGGCGTGGATCGAGAGAGGGGACGTAATATAAAGCCCGCTGGATGGACAACGCCTGTGAGACAGCTATCCGGCTCGAAGTTCCGACGGCGCATCCGCCAAGAACAGGGGTGGCAAACCACCGGCCTCTCTCGTGCGAGGATCGCACAGAGACAGGGGCACGGGTCCATAGGGATTCGTGGAGGGCTGCCACGTGAGACAAAATCGACTGATCGTTGCGTTTCTTGTGTCCATGAGCATCGCGGCCTGCGTCCGCGCCGACATGAGCCCCCTGGGCGGGTGGAACGACGGACCATCTTGGCCCTCGCAGGACGATGGACATCTGATCGCTCCGCCTGTGGAGGCGTCCGTTCCGGCCACGGCGTTTCGCTTCGACGATTTGAGCTGGTCCGCGATCGATCTGCCTTTTGGCAAATTCGGCGGAATCGTAGTGCTCGATGCTGAGCCTGAGCCCCAGGTCGTTCACGTCTTGTCGGATGACCAGGACAGTCTCAGTCTCTGCCTGTATGCTTTTCTGAGCCTGGGCCTGTACAGGTCGGGCCACTGGATCAAGAGACTTTCCTGGGGGGCGATTCCCCATTGGTACCATGATGGCGGCCCCTTCCAGATCGGGCACAGTCACGCGATTTCTCACGACTGCCTCGGCTTTGTCTCGACGCACGGCTGGTTCCTGCCGACGGGTGGGCTCCCGATGCCGATGGTGAAGTACCGCGGACAGGCCCTCATTGCCGTCTGGCGGAAATCGCAGTTTGTGCCGACCATCCTCGCGTCGCGAGCGCCTCCGTTGCATTCGTGTCCGCCGGCCCCGAGTCTGTGAGGATCGGGCGCCGTTTGTTGCATGCGTCCGCATCGGGTCTCCAAGAGACGCATGCGCGAGTACGGATGAAACGGCGAGATAGGAAAACGGAGAAACACGATGAAAGGAATAGTGTCCAAAACAGTTGTCGGGATGTTGTTGGTCACGGCTCTGATCGCGGTGCCTGTGACTGCCGATATCACCATCAAACCCACCGATGGCATTGGATGGACCTACCAGAGATGGGACTTCGACACCGAGCCCGACGACTACAGTCAGATTCTGCCCGAGATCGATCAGAATCCGTATGCCGTCGACCCGGTGGCGAGCATCTCGGAGTTGGATGAGTCGCCATACCCATTCCTGGACGACCCGGCGTATTACAACCAGAAGTATGGCCGATCTGGCGTTCTGTATGCAACTCCGGTCATGGGGATCGATCTCTTTATTCCCAATCAGGAGCTTGCCGGGTATACCAAGATTGTTCAAGTGGAGATGGAGTATCGCTATCTATATTCTGGTGGCGGATACATAACCTCCTGGCTTGAGGCGCCCGGGCAATCGTTGGCCCCGGTATGGTGGACGGAAGTTGCGCTGTGCGATGGCTGGTACGACCTGACGCTGGAGTTCAGACTCCCGCAACCTGATTGGGAAAAGGTGTTCGTTCTGCTCCACGACAGCGGCGTTTACCTCGATTTCGTCGAGGTGGCGACGGTGTGCGTGCCGGTTCCTGGCGCGGTCCTGCTTGGCATGCTCGGCCTGGGTTTTGCCGGTGTGAAGCTCCGCAGGCTCGCGTGAGTTCCTGCTGAGTCTGGTGATCGCAACTCAATCCATAAGTTCGGCGAAGCCCCTCTTCGAGGGGCTTCGCCAAGGGGTTTGAATATCGAGAGTTACCCCTGCGGATCTGGATCGTTCGTTGTGAGCAGATCGGGGCGCCAGGCTTTGGTTCGTTCGAGGGATTGCTGGCGGCGCCAGGCTGCGATCTTGGCGTGGTCGCCGGAGAGGAGGATCTCGGGGACCCGCATGTCGCGGAAGACCTCGGGGCGCGTGTAATGAGGGTATTCAAGCAGGCCTTCAGCGAAGGACTCATCTTGGGCGGAGTCTTCGTGGCCCAGGGCCCCGGGCAGAAGACGCACGACCGCGTCGATCACGACCATGGCCGCCAGCTCGCCTCCGTTGAGGACGTAGTCGCCGATGGAGATCTGCTCGGCGTTGAGACCCAGGCGGATTCGCTCATCGAAACCCTCGTAGCGGCCGGCGATCAGGATCAGTCGCTCTTCGCGGGCCAGTTCCCGGGCCTTGGCCTGTCGGAAGGGTTCGCCCTGCGGCGTCAGCATGATCACGCGTCCTCGCGTGGGGGCGAGCGTCTGGACGTGCTCGAAGCAGTCGAAGAGCGGGGCGGGCATCAGGACCATCCCGGCTCCGCCGCCGTAGGGCCGGTCGTCGACCTTGTGATACTTGTCGGTCGTGTAGTCGCGGATGTTGGCCAGCGCGATCGAGACGATCCCCTCGTCCTGCGCACGCTTCAAGATCGAGTGCTTCAGCGGAGACTCGAACATCTCCGGGAACAAGGTGAGGATGTCGATTCGCATTTATCCATGCTTTCAAGAATGATTCACCCTGGAGGCACAGAGGACACGGAGAACGAAGGGGGGGGTAACAAAGAAACGTAGGAAGGAAGCTCCTTGCCGCTTTCCTTCCTACGTTTCTTTTCTGTGACCTCTGTGTCTCTGGGGTCAGCCCATCGAGTTACGAAGCGGCCGGAGCTTCCGGCGGCTTGGCTGCTGCTGCCGCGGCGGCTTCTTCGGCGGCCTTTTTCTTCTCGGCCACAATCCGTTCGGTCAGGGTGAACAACTTGCCTTTCTTGTGGGCGAGCTTTCGCGCCTGGGCCTGACGGGCGGCCTTCTCTTCCGCGTATTTGTGCTTGATCCCGTGGCGAAGCAGAATCTCGGAAACCGTATCGCTGGGGACGGCGCCCTGGCCAAGCCAGAACTCCACGCGTTCGCGATTGAGCACGATCTGTTTGGTGGTGTCTTTCTCGAGCGGGTCGTAGTGTCCGAGCCTCTCGATGACGCGACCGTCGCGAGGAGTGCGGGAATCGACCGCGTTGATGCGGAAGAACGGCCGATGCCTCCGGCCCATACGGGTGAGTCTGATCTTTACTGCCATCTGTGTCCTTTCGTTGACTGTCGACTTCTGGAAAAATGATGGATCAAGCCTACTTTGGGGAGGAAAAATCTCTTTCCTTGATTTTTCCTCCCAAACCCTCACGGTTTGATCGAGGACTACACAGGCCCGTTCTTCCCGGAAATCGAAGATTGAGATTTCCCTGAAGAATGTAGGCCTGATCCATCATTTTTCCAGAAGTCTACCTATATAGAATAATATTCGCGATCCATTACACGCGGATCACGAAACACGTTTACACACCAAAGCGTACCCATTCATGAAAATCGCGAAATTCGCCGGATCGACATGAGCGTCGGCCGCGATCTTCTCGATTTGTTCGTCCGTCAGTCGATCCGCGGTCTGCTTTTCGCCGGGCGTCATGATCGCCACGGCCCGGCGCAACTCGGCCAATTCCTCGTACGTCGGCGCCACCAGCATGGCCAGCTCACTGGTTCCTCGGGTGTCCTGGAACCGCCCGCGAATCCAATTCCCATACTGGTTGTCACAGAATCGGGCAACATCTTCGAGGTATTGGTCAAGGGAAATCTTCACTCGTTCGTCGATCGCCATTACTTCTTTTTCTTGATCTTGCCGTGGCGTTTGATAACTCGCTTGCGGGCCGATCTCTGCTTGATCTTGCGGCCATGCATCATGGCGTTGTTCATCGCCTCCATGTTGAAGCCGCCGGAGAAGAGGGCCTTGAGGCCGCCGAAGCTGCCGCCGCTGATGGCCTTCATCATGTCTCGGCTGCGCTTAAACGTCTTAACCAGGGTCGAGACGTCGTTGGGCTGCATGCCACAGCCGGCGGCGATCCGGCGTCGCCGCGAACCGTCGATCAGGTCGGGGTCGCGACGCTCCGCCGGGGTCATCGAGTAGACGATGGCCTCCATCTGCTTGAGTTCCTGGCCGTCCAAGTCGATGTCGGGAATCTGGCCTCCCAGACCGGGCAGGAGTTTGAGCATGTCTTTGATCCCGCCCATTTTTTTGACCGCTTGCATTTGCTTGAGGAAGTCGTCGAAGCCGAAGCTGCCCTTGGCCATCTTTTTCTGGAGCTTTTCGGCTTCTTCTCTGTCGAACTGCTCCTGGGCCTTTTCGACGAGGGTGACGACGTCGCCCATGCCCAAAATTCGGGAGGCCATGCGGTCCGGATGAAACTCTTCGAGCTTGTCGAGTTTCTCCCCGACGCCGAGGAACTTGATAGGTTTGCCGGTGACGCTCTTGACGCTCAGGGCCGCGCCGCCTCGGGCGTCGCCGTCCAGTTTCGTGAGGATGACACCGTCGAGTTCCAACCGTTCGTTGAACTCCTTGGCGGAGTTGACGGCGTCCTGGCCGGTCATGGCGTCGCAGACCAAGTAGATTTGGTGCGGCGTGACCGCCTTGGCGACGTTGGCCACCTGGGTCATCATCTCTTCGTCGATGTGCAGTCGGCCCGCGGTGTCGATCACGACCACGTCCCGACCGTTTTCCTTCGCATACTTGACGCCGTCGCGGGCGACCTTGACTGCGTCCTTGGTGTTCTCGTCGGTGTAGACCGGAATGGCGAGCTGTTCGCCGAGAATGCGAAGCTGTTCGATGGCCGCGGGTCTCTGAAGATCGTCGGCCACCAACAGAGGGTTGCGGCCTTTCGATACCAGATATTTGCCTAACTTGGCGGCGGTGGTGGTCTTGCCGCAGCCCTGGAGACCCGCCAGCAGGATGATCGTCGGTCCCGGCGAGACGAAATAGATCCGCGTGTCCACCGGTCCCATGAGCCGGATCAGCTCGTCGTGGACGATCTTGATCATCATCTGGCCGGGATGGAGGCTCTTGATCACCTCGGCGCCGATCGCCTTGTCGCGGACGTCCTTGCAGAATTGCTTGACAACGTTGTAGTTCACGTCGGCTTCGAGCAGCGCCTTGCGGACGTCGTTCATGGCGTCGGAGACGTTGGCTTCGGTGATCCGACCTCGGCCGGAAAGCGACCGGAAGACCGAACTGAATTTTTCAGTCAATGATTCGAACACGGCAAGCCTCTTGAATTCCCTATGGGTAAACAGGGCATTCCATTCGATTGGGACGGCAGTGCACCCATAAGCCGTCTATTATAGCGGAGGCATAAGGGTTTGCAAGGGTGCGTCAAGGAAACTTCCCGAACGGCCATCGCCGGGTTCCGAGAAGACCCTTGACCGAACAGCCCTTCGGTTGCATTATAAGTAAGAGAGTGGTTTCCCCGTCGGTGGAGGGATCTGTGGATGGGTGACGAGGCCGCCGGACCGGGGGTGGTCGGTTGCGGCGGGGAATGTGGTTTTCTCCGGAGGCAAGTCATGAGATCAGGGGAGGGAATCCTCGCGATCGCCGGTATTCTTTTGGTCGGGGCCCTTGCCAAGGGTGTCGAATACGACCTGGTGATCCTGGGCCCCGATGCGGTCTGCGTGGCCGTCTCCGACGGCAAACAGGCCGGTTGTGTGGAGACCTCTGACGCCAATGGCGAGCCCCTTCAACGGGCCGTTATCTGGCGAGGCCTTTCCCATGAAAGGGTAGACCTGCACCCCCAAGGCTTCCTGTCGTCGCGGATTTGGGATGCGTCCGGCGGGCAGCAAGTCGGAATGGGCGACAACCACGCGTTGCTCTGGTTAAGCACGCCTCAGAGTGTGGTTGATTTGAATCCGGTCGGGTGCGAGTATTCGTGCGCCTATGGGGTTTGGAACCGCAAGCAGGTGGGGTTCGGCATGTCCGAATCCGCTGGCGAACGCGCTCTACTCTGGACGGGCACTGCCGAGAGCGTGGTGGACCTACATCCGGCGGGTTTCGCGGCCTCGCGGGCGGGGGGCGTCTGGAACGGTTTTCAGGTGGGATACGGGATTCCCTTGGGCGGCGGTGAGATGGATTGGCGGGCCTTGCTGTGGTTCGGGACGGCTGAAAGCGTCGTCAATTTGCACCCGCCGGGCTGCCGATGGTCGTACGCCTGCGACGCTTGGGGGATCTGGCAAGTGGGAGCGGGCGCTCCCTTGGGTGGCGAGGGCATGCGGGCTCTGTTATGGTCCGGTACCACCGAGAGTGTGGTGGACCTGCACCCACAAGGGTATCGTTGGTCGTACGCCGTGCGGTGCTGGGGCGATCGACAGGTGGGCGTGGGAGACGATCATGCACTTCTGTGGTCGGGTTCGTCACAGAGCGTGGTGGACCTGCACCGGTTCGTGCCCGCGGAATACGTTTGGTCGGGGGCCTTCGGGATCGATTCCACCGGGCGGATCGCAGGATACGTCGCAAACGATTCGGGCCGATACGCCGCGGTGTGGGTTCCGCGATGCACACCGGTTTATCGATGTCGATGGCTGGGTCGTGCAGGGCACCTGTACACGATTCTGGGAGGGGAGGTGGAGAGCCTGTTGACAGATCCGAACGGTGCCTGGGTCTTCGACGGGATCTTCTGCCACGTACCGCCGGACAGTCTGGATCCGAATGCCATGCCGGTCTATCGATTCAAGGCCCGCGACAACCCGGCCCGTTTCTACACGATCGACCGAACCGAGCGGGATGCGTTCTTCAAAGATCGGCGGGACACGTGGACTTACGAAGGCATCGGGTTCTACGCGTATCGTCCGACTCGTCGGCCTGCTTCTTCTGTGGCGGTGCACCGCTTCCGGTCCATTTCGGAAATCTGCTATCTCTACACTCGCGACGAACGCGAATGCACCCGACTTTCAGAGCCGAACTCCGGTTGGACTTACGAAGGGGTCGCCTGGTACGTCTGGGAGTGAGAAAGTCCGGTTTCTTGTTTCGCTGGGGGGCGTCGAAAATCAACCATCACAAATCCAGAATGTCTCACACGCTCCAGTCCTGGGAGGTCTTGATGAGTCGGTGTTGCATGAAGATGCCGACAGCCATGGGCACCAGGATCATCGCCGGGAGGAACCATTGGTGCTCGAAGACGAGCGTTTCGAGTTTCTGGCGATTGATCATGTAGCCGTACATGACGGCCAGGAGTCCAACCGTCATGAGGGTGCTGCCGCCCAGGCTGGTGAAGAGGATCACCGCGATCTTGAAGACGATGAACGAGATCATGCCGCCGGCGATCAGACCGACCAGGCCGCCGGCCCAGACGTACTCCTGGGGCAATCCGACCGCCAGCCACACGCCGGCGGTGAGAATGCCGCCGGAAGCGGCCCCCAGAGCCGTCACGCCCCAGCGCATCAGGGGAATCGAGAAGATGGCGAACACCAGCACCGAGAACGTGGCCAGCCAGACCACGTTGCCTGCGACGAGCTGATCGTTGATCCAGACGCCGACGCCCAGGCCGATCAGTCCAAAGCAGATCGTCACAAGGATCTTGAAGATCCGCCAGCCGTAGAACAGGCAGACAACCCCGAATGAGATGAACGTCAGCGCCTCGACCAGATCGAGTTTGCTGACATGTTCCCAGATGGCCTTCAGAGGAACGAGGCTTTTGTCTGCCGACTGCTGCGTCGCCACGAGGGCCGTTTGCAGAATCTCCGTCAATCCGTTCATACTATGCTCCTGGGTCTCTGCTGCGAGGAGACCTCCTCCAACTTGTCACAGTGTTGCCACTGCATCATCATCGTGCATTTCACCGGTTGCGCCAATCCTCTTTCGATCTTTCCCTGGGCGAGCGGGATTTCGATCCGCCCTCCCGATCCCTGCCTGACTGAGGACATAGCAGCAATTGTTCCAGCGTGCCGAATGCACCCATGCCCAGCAACGCCAGGCCGTAAAAAGCCCCTTGCTGTTCCATCCGGGCCACCGGTGTTGCGCCTTTGTAGATTAACAACAGCGTCAGGCCGGCGAAAACCAGTCCCGACCCGATCAGTGAGCACACCAGCGTGCCGGCCATGCGAGGCATAAGCAGGGCCCCGATCAGCAGTCCCGTGCCCACGCCGGCCAGGACGGCCAGATCGGCCGGGACCCATTGACGGGCGATCGCCCGGTCCAGGACGTCCACGACATCCAGGACATAGGCTTGCACTACGTCCAGGCTGTCCTGGACCGTGAATCTCGTCTCCGTCTGTCGGAGCGTCTGGCTACTGATCAGCAGGCCATGCTGCTGAAACAGTTGGCCCCTGGCCTGCACTGCGAACCCCACGGAGACTCCCAGCAAAGCCAATACGACCGCCACAAACAGCCTGGGCGCTCCGGCGGCGAACGCCGCAATCCCGCCGGCGGTCAGGGACGCGATGAGGAGATTCTGTCCGCCGACGAAGAACATGGCCAAGCCGCCGGTCAGGGCCCCGGCGATGCCCGGGATCAAACGCCTGCGGCAGGTGCCCGCCAGCCAGGTGACCAGCCCCAATCCGGTCAGAGTCAATCCCGGCAACACCAGCACCGCCGGACTGAACCGACTCGCCACTTGCTCGAAGCTCTTAAGAATCTCAACCATCCAACCAATGCCATAACCTGCAAAACCACCGGGCGGACATCCCCCACCCGGCTGCCCAGTCTGTTTATCGGCCCCTATGGTCTCTTTTCGTTAGGGAGCATTCCGTCTGAAAGGCAGAATTGGGCCGTCGTCACGGCGCAGAGGAGGACTTCGCGAGGAAATCGGCCTTGGACACAGGACCGAGCGAAAGCCCGCCAGAGGGGGGAATGCGGATGATAGGAATCGAACCTACACGGCCTTAAGGCCACAGGCACCTGAAGCCTGCGCGTCTGCCAGTTCCGCCACATCCGCGAAAACTGAAAATATTATGGACAGAGCCTCCCCATGGCGTCAAGCGCTTTTTTTGACGGAGAATTCTTGGGTACTGCCTGGGGCATGTTCTGCACGCCTGTGAATACGCAGCTTCCACCCTTTGCGATGGCTGGAAAGCCGGAGAGCACAAGGCCTCGCTGTCTTGCCTCGATCGCCCTGAACTCGCTCTCGGGCGGTTGCGTACCAGTGAGCAAGTCATGCGACAGGCGTCCCGACGCATCGTGCTGCAGCGTATTTGGAACGCGGGTGTACAAGCCGGACTTCTTTTCATCGCCGGCACTGGAGAATCACGCTGTTCTCATCCAATTTTTTGAAGGGATGGAAGATGAATCTGCCAAGAGCTTTGATTTGTGCACTGTTGCCGGCGGTCCTGTGGACCTCCGCGCAAGCTGCGAGCATTTCGTGGATCGGGGGCACGACCCCGCCGGCTCAGTGGACCATCAGTCCTGCCAATCCAGGGCCTTCGAGCATCATCCAGTTCACAGGGCCCACAGGGGTCTACTCCAATTCCTGCGTGGCTCAAGGTGATTTGGGAGGGACGCCGCAACTGTCGATCGATCCGGTGGCGAAGGTGATTCTGATCTGGTTCCAGGGGCCGGCGCCGGAGGTGTGCCCCAAGATCTACATGCCTGTGTGCGGGCTGGAAGGCGAGTTCGGGCCTTTGGCTTCGGGCCAGTGGACCTTCGCGAGCTTGTCGAAGACGCTGGACTTGAACATCACGTTTACCGTCTCTGGTCCCGCTGTCGCAAAGACCTATCGTGTTGACCGCGACGCCCCTGGGCCGGTGCATGATGGGTCGAACTGGAGCCGTGCGTTTCTGACCCTCCAGGACGCCTTGGCGGTCGCCGGAGAAGGCGACGAGATCTGGGTGGCTGCGGGGGTCTACAAACCCGATCAGGGCGGGTACGCGGCGCCAGGGGACCGTCTGGCCACGTTCCGGCTCCTTGAAGGCGTGGCGATTCGTGGCGGCTTCGCCGGCTATGGTCATGCAAACCCCGACGCGAGGGATTTTGCCTTGCATGAGACCATCCTAGACGGGGATCTCCAAGACAACGATCTGTGGGGCCTCTTGAACGTGGACGACAACAGCTACCATGTCGTGACCGGCCCGGCGGGCGAGCCCCCGGCCCTCTTGGACGGTATGACCATAACGGCCGGCTGGGCGGATGGAGCTTACCCAAATCATTATGGAGGCGGGCTTTACAATCCTGGCGGCAAACTCGATATTCTCGACTGCACGTTCCGGGGCAACACGGGTGTCTGGGGCGGCGCCGTGATGAACCTGGGCGGCGAGGTCCACATGGTCAACACGCAGTTGATCGGCAATCGCGCCTTGATGCTGGGCGGCGGACTCTACAACTACAGCGGCGACGTGGCGATCCACAACGGTCGGATCGTCGGCAACAGCGCCGATTTCGCGGACACCGTCGGCGGGGCGGCCATCTACAACCTCGATGGCCTCCTGACGATCGTCAACTGCACCGTCGCCGACAACCGCGCCGCCGGCGGCAGGGCGATTTCCAGCTTCAGTTGGGGTCTGCCCCTGGCGACCGAGATCAGCGTCGCCAACAGCATTCTGTACAATGGGGGCAACGAGATCTGGAGCAATCACCCCTCGGCGATTCAGGTGACATACAGCATCGTCCAAGGCGGCTGGTCCGGCGCGGGCAATCTCAACGTCAATCCGCAGTTCGTTCTGCCGGGAAGTCGGAGCATCGAGGGCGAGTGGTTCGACGGTGACTACCGTCTCAGGAGCGGCTCGCCCGCGATCGACGCCGGCAGTAATGCCGCTCTCGTGCCCGACGTACTCGACGTGGACCGCGATGGCAACCGGGCCGAGCAACTCCCTCTGGACTTGGACCGCAAATCCCGGATCCAGGGGACCCACGTCGATATGGGCGCTTATGAACGCAGCGGCGCGGTGGCGCCTCCGATGGATATGGACCTGACGGTCTGCATCGGGGGCAATTGCATCAAGCTCTCGCCCGATCCGAACGTTCCGCCTTCGGCTCATGCGTATATTGGCCACACGAACGTGGGGATCGAGCTGAATTTCAAGGGCAAGCTCTCGGTGACAGTGACGGGGACCTCGCCTGCCGGCGGGACCTGGACCGGATGGGTGGTTCCGGATGTCGTGGGACCCGGCGCCGTCACCGTCCAACTCTGGGTGCGGGTCGAAGACCTGGACATCTCGGCCCTTCCCGGCGGGGCGAAGAACGTGCAGGTTGCAGAGGTGAAGCTTTTCGTGGTGCCTGTCTTCTAGGACGAGCAAGTCGAAGAGGTTGACCGAGGGCCTGCGGGCGTTTCCGGTCGGGACAGTTTTATCTCCGCCATTCGGGCTTTCGGACCATCAGAGGCGGCATTAACTGGGGGGGACGGCGATGGCTGCCCGACGGCAGACAGGATCGATTGCTTGGATACCAGCGAATCGTGAACAGTTTGGTTTTCAGGAGGAACGGTTCTTTTTTCAGTCGGCTGAACATATGGCTATTAGTTATATTCTGATAAGGACTTAGGGACCATCACCCTCCTCCCTATCGGTCGGACCGTCGGGGTACTTTGGCTGAAAAATGCGAGAGCGGCCTTTTTAAAGCCGCTCTCGGATTCGGCGAAAACCAAGGACCAATAAGTGTGGATTCTCACCGTCGGACCGGAACCCCTCGGCCGGCCAGGTAGTCCTTCATCTGCTGGATGCTGAACGTGCCGAAGTGGGCGATCGAGGCCACCAGCACCGCGTCGGCATGGCCCTGCTCAATGGCGTCGTACAGGTGTTCGAGGGCGCCGGCCCCGCCGGAAGCGATTACCGGAAGCGAAACCGCATCGGCGATCGCGCGGGTCATAGGGATGTCGTAGCCTGTCTGTTTCCCGTCAGTGTCCATGCTGGTCGGCAGAATCGCGCCGGCCCCGAGCCCCTCGACCTTCCTGGCCCATTCGACCGCGTCGATCCCTGTGCCGGTGGTTCCCCCCTTGACCATGACCTCGAAACCCGAGGGTAGCTTGGGGTTCTTGGCGGTGTCGATGGCGACCGTGACCTTGTCGCTGCCGAATCGGGCGGCCGCCTCTCGGACCAGGCTGGGATTCCGCACCGCGGCGGTATTGATCGAGACCTTGGCAACGCCCAGGCTCAGGAGTTCCTCGATCGTCTGGCAAGTGGAAATGCCTCCGCCCACGGTCAAGGGGATGGTGGTTCTCGCCACCGTTCGCTTGACCGCTTCGATGAAGGTTTTTCGTCCCTCCAGGGTCGCGGTGATGTCGAGAAAGACGAGTTCGTCGGCTCCGGCTGCGCTGTAGGCGACAGCACTCTCTGCGGGGTCGCCCACTTCTTTGAGATTGACGAAATTCACGCCTTTGACGAGCCGGCCGTTCTTGGTGTCCAGACAAGGAATGATTCTGCGGTAATCCATCTTCTGTCTCCACGTAATCACTGGATTCTGCTGGGTTGATGATTCACGCAGGGAGCAGTATAGATTTCCACGCGAATTACGTCGAGGAAATCCCTCGACTTGACGGTTCGTTTATGATGTCATACTTTTTCCAGGTGATTCAGGGGAATTGAACCTTGAAGGGGATTGGCGTGTAGATGAAGGACCGAGCCAATTGGAAACCGGGCGACGAATTGTGAAATCGGCCGGTAACAGAGCTTAAAAAGCGAAAAGAAAGGAAACAACACATGGCGAAGACCGAAATGCCTCATCCGGGGCACGATAAACATCTGTGTTACCTCAATAATCTTGGCTTCCAGATCAGCAACCCCGAGGAGTACAAGGAACTGGTCCGCAACGGCAAATTCATGTGCAAGGTTTGCGGCCGGGTCGCCGCCAGCGACAAAAACTTGTGCAAGCCGGTTGAATTGTAGCCTCGCGGTGGGGGGTAGCTAGGCAACCGTGATCCATCGTGTCGGAATCGTGCGGAGGCCGCCGTCGCAGAAGCCGGCGGTCTCCGTGTTGTTTACAGGGCAAGTTCGACAGCTTGAGGATGCAAGTGTCTTTGGCGAGTGAAGTACAGGTAAGCGGATTATGCGATCTTGCCCTTGACACGGTTTCTCGGACCCGATAGGATAGGGTCTGGGTCGGGTGTCCGATAAGAGGGGGCCTTAGGGGCCAGAGAAGCAGGGAGGGGTGGGTTGTGCTTTTGCGGCCCATGGGAAAGCGTCGTAGGTGGGTGCTATGGGATCGACTGGACACGTCATACAGTGCTTGGGGGGATCCCAAATTCATTTCTTTGCCGCCGGGGTTCTGTTTTGGATTTGGATCCGGTCATTTGTCGATATGACCGTCAGGAATTACGGTTTCCGGACGGTTTTTTGCACAGGGAGTCCGTTGTATCCTCGGCGTGGGGTCGAGGGATAGGCGGCTTCGCATTGATTTTCGATAGGAGGAACAGCTTGTGTGTGGTGATCATTTCTACTGTCTTCCCGATGGGTAGGTCTCCGACGTTCGTCTTTTCGGGTGGAGTCCTGCAGAATTTCTATTGCAACTAGGTCATATCGTGACCAAAGAGTAGGAGCACGCATCATGAGACATCGAAGATTTTGGCTGATAGCAGCCTTGGTGATGGGACTGGCGGGCGCCGGCCAGGGACAGCCGGGTGTGAACATGTTGGCCAATGGCGGTTTTGAAAGCGGTTCAATCGCACCGTACGGCATCTACGGCAGCAGCACGGGCACGGTTGTGACCGAGTGCGCCGGCGCAGCGGTTCCTGAGGGTCCGATCGAGGGCAGGTACTGCCTGCATGTCACGGTCGCGGCCGCGGGGGCCAACAACTGGGATGTCGGCATGACCGACGGCAGCCATACCTTCAAACAGGGCAAGAAATACACGTTCGCCTGTTTCATGAAGACCAAGTCCGGCACGCTCCAGGTTCGTCTCAAGCCCGAACGAGGAGCGGATCCCTGGACGGGTTATGGCGAGGTCGTCGTCACGGTGACCGACAAGTGGACCGAGTTCTGGACGACGACGCCCGTGATGACGGCGGACGTGACGCCCGCGAGTCCCACCTTCCACTTTGCGTTCGCGCCGGGGGATTTCTGGATCGACGGCGTGAGGCTCTTTGAGGGCGATTATGTGGAGCCGGCATTTTTGAAGAACTATGCGGCCAAGAACCCCAGTCCCGATGTCGGTGCCACGGATGTGCCCCGGGAAGCGGTGTTGAGCTGGACGCCCGGCCCGTTCGCTGCGACGCACAACGTCTTCTTCGGCGACAACTTCAACGATGTCAACAACGCGACGGTTCCCACCGCGTCGGGCCTGACGGAGGCCAAATTCGATCCGGAAGGTCTTTTGGAGTTCGGCAAGACCTACTACTGGCGCGTGGACGAGGTGAACGCTCCGTCGGCCCCCGCCACGTTCAAGGGGCCGGTCTGGAAATTCACGGTCGAACCGTATTCCTATACGGTCACCGGTGTGACCGCCACGGCCAGCTCTTTCACCCTCGGTATGGGCCCCGAGAAGACCGTTGACGGCTCGGGTTTCGACAACGACCAGCACAGCACCATGGACACCGCCATGTGGCTCAGCGGTCCCACCTCGAAGTTGCCCGCCTGGATTCAGTACAATCTTAACCGCGTCTACAAGCTCGAAAGCATGAAGGTGTGGAACTCGAACCAGAAAGTCGAGAGTTTCATCGGTTTCGGCGCCAAGAGCACGCTGATTGAGTATTCCCTCGACGGTGAGGCCTGGACCACGCTGGACACCGTCGAGATTCCACGGGCCAGCGGAGCGGACGGTGACGCTGGGGCGGTGATTGATCTGGGGGGAATCGAAGCCAAGTTCGTCCGGCTCACCATCCAAAACAACTGGGGTGGTTTCATGCCGCAGACCGGCCTGAGCGAAGTCCGGTTCACCTACATTCCGGTCGCGGCTCGCCTCGGCTCCCCGGCCAATGGGGCCGAAGGGGTCTCGTTGGAACCGGTCTTGAACTGGCGGCCGGGACGCGACGCCGTCTCGCACAAGGTGTACCTCAGCGGCGATCGTCAGGCGGTGGTCGAGGGGACCGCTCTGGTCGACACTACGACGGGAGTCACCTACCAGGCGGACGGTCTAGAATACGGCAAGACGTATTACTGGAAGGTGGACGGAATCACCGAGGACGCGGTGGTTCGGCCCGGACAGGTGTGGAGCTTCTCGACGACGGAATTCATGGCCGTTGATGACTTCGAGCGCTACACCGATGACGAAGGCAGCCGGATCTACGAAGCCTGGGTCGACGGCCTGACGACCGGCGCCAGCGGTTCGACCGTGGGCAACCTGCAGGCGCCGTTTGCCGAACAGAGCATTGTCAACAGTGGTCGTCAGTCGATGCCGATGGACTACGACAACAGCAAGTCTCCGTTCTTCAGTGAGGCCGAGCACACGTTCAGCACGCCGCAGAACTGGACGGCCAATGGAGCGGATACGCTGACCGTATGGTTCCGCGGCCAGGCCCCCGGTTTTGCCCAGTTGGCCTCCGGCAATATCGTCGTCAGCGCCATCGGCGCCGACATCTGGAACAACAGCGATCAGTTCCGGTATGTCTACAAGAGCCTCTCCGGCGACGGCGCCATCGTCGCTCGCGTTGAGAGTCTTGTGCAAACGGATGTCTGGGCCAAGGGCGGCGTGATGATCCGCCAGAGCATCGACCCCGGTTCGAACCATGCCTTTATGGCTCTGACCCCCAGCGGCGGCAACGGGGCCAGCTTCCAGCACCGGCTCACCGCCGGCGGTGCGTCGACGAACAACGACAGCACCACGGCAGTGACGATGCCTTACTGGGTGAAGGTCGAACGCAAGGGCAATGCCTTCTCGGGTTTTGTCTCTGCCGACGGCAATACCTGGACGCAATTGGGCACCGCCCAGACGGTCGTCATGAACAATCCGGTGCTGATCGGTCTGGCTGTGACCAGCCACAATTCGGCAGCGGCAACCGCGGCGGAGTTCTCCAACGTCGCGACGACCGGCAATGTGACCGGATCTTGGCAGGCTGCCTCGATCGGGGTCGATCAGCCGGTAGGCAACTCGATCGAAGGTCTGTATCTGTCGGTCAAGGACAACGCGGGCAAGACCAAGGTGATCCAGAACCCCAACCCCGCCGCCACCACCGTGATGACATGGCAGCAGTGGCAGATTCCGCTGAGCGAGTTCACCTCGGCCGGGTTGAAGATGAACGCCGTCAAGTCGTTGGTCATCGGCGTGGGCACTAAGGCCTCGCCTAAGGCAGGCGGCACCGGACGGATCTATATCGACGACATCCGTGTCGGACGAAAGGGATCGAGCGATCCGGGCGCCGGCGTGGCTTATTACGCCCTTGAGAACAACACCAACGACGCTTCGGGCAACGGGTATGACGGCGTCGCGGTCGGCGGACCGACCTATGTCGACGGTCCGGCGGGCATGGGCAACGCCATGCTGTTCAACGGCGCCGGCGGCCAATATGTGAACCTCGGTACGTGGAACCCCTCGGCCGAGACGGGCCAGTTGAGCGTCTCTCTGTGGGCCAAGTGGGGCGGTCTGACGACGTTCTACCAGGGCCTAATCGGCAAACGGGACACCTGGGCGGCCAACCAGATGATGTGGCAGATCGAAGCCAACCAGACGACGGGCAACCTGTCGTTCTCACGGACGGACTCCTATCCGGCCAGCGGGAACCCGCGGCTTCCGATCGGGGAGTGGGCTCATGTGCTGGTGTCCTTTGACGGTGCGACGGCCAAATTCTTTTTCAATGGCCAGATGACCGGCTAGGGTGCGTTCTCGTTCGGAACGGATCCTGAGGCCGCGATGCAGTTCGGCGCCTGTGAGGCCAACGGTGGAAACCCGTTCAACGGAGCCCTCGATGAAATCCATATTTACGACAGGCCGCTGTCGTCGTTTGAGGTCAGCTACCTAGCAGGGAACCGGTAAGATCGCTGCGGGTCCTTGATCAGAAAGCAGGTTTGTTCCCGGGGCCCGTACTGTGTGTGGTGCGGGCCCCGGCTTTTTGTATCCCTTACATAAACGCCATGTTTTGGTTTTACGGGCATTGGGCGATTTGTGGGGGGTAAAATTCGCGCAGTCCGGTTGCGCAGCGACCTTACAGGAAGGAGAAGACGACCATGAAATCTCGTATTTTCGGGTGGGCCATAGTTTTGTTGTTTGCAGTCATGTTGTCTCCAAGCCGTGCCCAGCAAGTGGTGAACCTGATACAAAACGGCGGTTTCGAGACGGGGGCTATGACTCCCTGGGCCAGTTATGCGAACTCGCCGGGAGCCCGCACCACCACAGTGGTGAAAGACTGCGTCGGCGCGGCAAAACCTGAGGGACCGATCGAGGGCAGTTACTGTTTGCACGTCAACGTGACCGCACTGGGTGCCAACAACTATGCGATCGGTTTGCAGCCTCGACCGACAGTCACGTATCAGAGCGGCAAGAAATACACGTTTTCCGTTTTTCTCAAATGCAAATCCGGCACCATGCAGGTGACGCTTAAGCCCGAGTTGGGCGCCGACCCTTGGACGGGATATGGTTCACGGGTCGTCACCATGACGGACAAGTGGGTGGAATATTATACGACGACGCCCGTATTCTCCAGCAATGTTACGCCGGGACAGGTTTCGATGCACATCGGCTATGCAATCGGGGAATTCTGGATCGACGACGCGAAACTCTATGAGGGTGACTATGTCCCGACCGTTGTGAAGAACAAGTTCGGCGCGCAGAACCCGACGCCGGAAAACTCGGCGACGGACGTGGCCCGCGAGGTGGTCCTGGGCTGGAAGCCGGGTCCGTTCGCCGCGACGCACGACGTCTATTTCGGCACCAACTTCGACGACGTCAATAACGCTACGCCGGCCAAGCCGCTGGGCGTGCTGGTCAGTGCCGGTCAGACCGATTCGACGTTCGATCCGCAGGGGTTATTGGAGTTCGGACAGACCTATTACTGGCGTGTGGACGAGGTGAATGCCCCGTCGGCGCCGGCCACGTTCAAGGGCACGGTCTGGAGTTTCACCGCCGAGCCCTATTCCTATACGCTTACCGGTGTGACGGCCACTGCCAGCTCTTCCACGGCCGGAATGGGGCCGGAAAAGACCGTCAACGGCTCAGGTCTCAGCGCCACTGGCCAGCATTCGACACTGGACACGGATATGTGGCTCAGCGGCACGGGACAGTCGTTGCCGGCCTGGATCCAATACCGGTTCCCTCGAGTCACCAAGCTGGTGAGCATGACGGTGTGGAATTCGAATCAACGGGTAGAGTCTATGGTCGGTTTCGGCGCCAGAAGCGTCGTGATCGAGTACTCCGTAGACGGGCAGACGTGGAGCACGCTGAACACCGTGGAGATCCCACGCGCCTCCGGGATGGATACCTACGCCGGTTCGGAGATCGATCTGGCCGGAATCGAGGCCCAGTTTGTCAAGCTCACGATCCAGAGCAACTGGGGCGGTTTCGTGCCGCAGGTCGGGTTGAGCGAAGTCCGCTTCGTCTACGTTCCGATGACGGCCCGCCAACCCACCCCCGCCAGCGGTTCCGAAGGAGCGTCGCTGGAGCCGGTACTGAGCTGGAGGCCGGGACGGGAAGCGGTCTCGCACAATGTGTATCTCAGCGGCGACCGGCAGGCGGTTATCCACGGGACGGCGCTGTTGGAATCGGCGACCTCCACCCGCATTCAGGCGGACCGCCTCGAATACGGCAAGACCTATTTCTGGAAGGTGGACGAAGTCGGCGGCGACGGTTCCGTCCGCGCCGGCGACGTCTGGAGCTTCTCGACGACGGAGTTTTTGGCGGTCGAGGATTTCGAGAGCTACACCGATGACGAGGGCAACCGGATCTATGAAGCCTGGATCGACGGTTTGACCAACGGAGCCAGCGGCTCGACGGTCGGGCATATGACGGCCCCCTTTGCCGAGCAGACGATCGTCCAGAGCGGCCGGCAGTCGATGCCGATGGACTACGACAACAGCAAGGCCCCCTTCTACAGCGAAGCCGAACGTGTCTTCGACGCTCCGCAGAACTGGACCGTCGACGGCATCTCCGATCTGACCCTTTTTGTTCGAGGGTATCCGGCTCTGGGCTCGGTTGCGGTCGCCGAAGCCGGGGGCAAGATGACCCTGACCGGCGCCGGTGCGGACATCTGGGGCAACTCCGATGAATTCACTTACGCTTTCAAGGTCCTCAACGGCGACGGGAACATGATTGCCCGCGTCGTCAGCAACGGTACCGGCACGAACACCTGGGCCAAGGGCGGCGTGATGATCCGCGACAGCCTCAACGGGGGTTCGACCCATGCGATGATGGTCATCACCGGCGGTGGCGGCAACGGCGCCAGCTTCCAGAGTCGTGTCGCAACCAACGGGGTCTCGACCAACGTGGACAGCGTCGCGGTCGTCGCCCCGCCGTACTGGGTCAAGATGGAGCGGGTCGGCGGCAGTCTCACCGGCTCTGTCTCCGCCGACGGCAAGACCTGGACCACACTCGGGTCGGCATTCATCGCGATGGAGAACCCGGTCTACATCGGTTTGTGCGTGACTTCGCACGAGGCGGGTGTCGATCGGACGTATCAGTTCGACAACATCTCCACCAGCGGTGCGGTCACAGGCGCTTGGCAAGGCGTGGTCATCAACTCTTCCCGACACAACAGCGCGGAGATTCTATACGTTACGCTGGAGGACAGCACCGGCAAGAAGGCCACCGCCACCCATGCCAACGCAGTGACGTCGAGCACGTGGACCGAAGTTCGCTTCCCGCTTACGACTTTCACCGGCGTGAATCTGGCAAGAGTCGCCAAGCTGGTCATCGGGGTGGGCGACAAGGCCAGTCCCAAGGCCGGTGGAGTCGGGCAGATCTATGTGGACGACATTCGCGTCGGCCGCAAGGGCTCCAGCGATCCGGGTGCGGGTGTGGCCTACTACGCGTTGGAGAACGATACGACCGACGGTTCCGGCAACGGCCGCGACGGCGTTGCAATGGGCAACCCGGTCTATGTGGATGGTCCGGCGGGGATGGGTAAGGCCCTGTTGTTCAACGGCGCCGGCGGCCAGTATGTCGCACTCGGTACCTGGAACCCCTCGGAGGCCACCGGTGAACTGAGCGTTTCGCTGTGGGCCAAGTGGAACGGCCTAACCACCTTCTGGCAGGGCCTGATGGGCAAGCGCGATACGTGGGCCGATGGGCAGACGATGTGGCAGATCGAAGCCAACCAGACCACGGGGACGGTGTCGTTCGCCCGCTACAACATCACCGGTGCCACCGCCCCGGCGTTGACGATCGGCGAGTGGACGCACATCGTCCTGACGTTCGACAAGGTGACGCCACAATTTTTCTACAACGGCAAGAAGGTGGGCACAGTCACGCCCGGGTTCTCTTTCGGTCCCGATACGGAGGCGGGCATGGCCTTCGGTGCCTGTGAAGGGACCGGCGGTAACCCATTCAACGGGGCCCTCGATGAGGTCCACCTGTTCGACAGGGCGCTGTCGTCGTTCGAGGTCAACTTCCTGGCGGGAATCCAATAGGATCGCCGGCGGCGTTGATCGTGAAGAATCAGCATGTCTTTCCGGGGCCTGCATCCCCAGGGTGCGGGCCCCGGCATTTTCGCAGTTTTCCACGACGGAGTTCCGATAAAAAGGCCAAGTGCCCCCGATGGCACGCTGAAGCCTTTGTCTGAATTCCGTTGACCTGGAAAGATGAATCTGCGATGATGAAATATCTCTGTGCTGGGAGTCTCCGGTGGGGTCCCCCTCGCGGCATAGCCGTCGGGGTTCCTTGCAGGGGCGGTGTGTTTGTGAACAGGCTCTGTTGAGGTAACGGTGTACTCGAGGGCAGCGAATATCAACATCGACGATTCCGTGCTTGTGCAGCAGTCGCAAAGGGGTGATGCGACCGCCATGGAGCGGCTGATCCTTCGGTACCAGAACCGCATTTACAACGTCATTCTAAAAATATGCGGGAATCCCGACGATGCGGCGGAACTTGCCCAGGAAACGTTTGTCAAAGTGATAGAAAGCATCGACAAGTTTCAGGGCAAGAGCAGCTTTTACACGTGGTTGTTCCGCATCGCGGTGAATCTGACGTTGAACCACTGCCAGCGAAGCAGCCGAACGGCCGCTCGATCCCTCGATGCGGAAGATACGGAGCTGGACGGAACGGCCAGGCAGACTCTGAGGGAGTGCCTCAGCGACGAGCGGGCGGTCGATCCAGCCGCCGTGGCCCAGAGCCGGGAACTCTGCGAGCTGGCCAAGAAATGCCTGTTGCAGCTTGAAGAGCCTCAGCGGGCCGTGGTGGTGCTCCGGGATATTGAAGGCATGGATTACGCGCAGATTGCCGACGTTCTGAACCTTGAGCTCGGAACGGTCCGGAGCCGGCTGAGCCGCGCCCGGAGCAGTCTGAGGGATATTCTGGAGGCTATGTTGAAATGAAGCCGAACCCGAACCTCGATGAACTGCTCAGCAGTTTCATAGATGGGGAGCTGTCTGGCCGTCAGCGGACGGAGGTGCAGCGCATGGCGGCTCACGATCCGACGGTCGCCAGGCGGCTGCGGCAGCTTCAGAACTGCCGAACCCTGTTCTGCTCGTTACCCCCGGCCGAGGCGCCCGGTGACATGCTCGAACAGATCCGCCAGTCGCTGGAGCGAAGGACGCTCCTGCAGGAACATCCGGTCGCGGCCCGGCGTGTGACAGGGCTCATCCATCTGGCCTTGCGCAAGTTTGTCGCCGCCGCGGCGATGATCGCGCTGCTGGCGTTCCTGGGCGCGATCGTCTATCAGGTCGTCGCACCGGTTTCAGGACCAGAGCCGACGACCCCCGTGGCCCTGGATCTTCCGGCGATTCCGTCAACCGACACCGGTGGGCGAATGCCGCCGATGAGGGTCGAAGACAAAGGCTTTGTTGGCCGACTGGAATTCCAGACCCCGCTGTTCGTTTCGACGGACGCGTTCATCCAGCGGGCCATCGACACTTGTGGCCTGAAGAATCTCGCCCAGCCGGACATTCTGGGCAACCGAAGCGTCTATCGTGTGGTCGGCACCCGCGCGGACGTCAGCCGACTCGTGGCGTCGCTGGGCAGCGTGTGGAATCAGGTGGAATCCGCGTCCCTTCACGTGGACCCGCTCCCGGGAGCGACGCCGGTTGTGGTCGAGGCGGTCACCGTAGACCAAGCGGCGACGGTGGTCGCTTGCGACAATACCGAGGCGTCCATCAAGACCGCCCAAGTGTACGCTGCGATGAATCATATGGCCAGAGCCATGCCCGGCAGCGAACTGCCGTCCCTGATCTACGATGATATGGGCAGCTTCTGGGCCATGCACGCGATTCCGATGCCCAAGCTGACCGGACCCGAGAAACGGATCGAAACCACGGACACTCCTGCCGAACCAACCGCGCAGGCCAGTTTGACAATCGTTCTCCTTCGTTCCCCCAAGTGACTGGGTGTGGCGCACGGAGGCGCTTTGTTTTGAAAGTGCAAGTTCGAAGTGTGAAGTCTCAAACGCCGGACTTCACACTTCGAACTGTTTCGTTTACACTCTTGTTTTGAAACTTCAAATTTGATTCTTTCCGAGAGACCACGGAATGCTCGATATTCAGAACGCCTGTCTGGTGGTTGTCGATGTGCAGGGCAAGCTCGCCCAGCTCATGGTGGACAAGGAATCCCTTTTCCGGAACATCCGTATCCTCATCCAGTCGGCCAAGATTCTCGATATCCCGATCCTGTGGTGCCAGCAGGTTCCCGAGTCGCTGGGACCGACGGTTCCCGAAATCGCGGAACTGCTGTCGGGGGAAGAGGCCATTGACAAGGCTTCCTTTAGTTGCTGCGGCGAAGAACGTTTCACCGCCGAACTGAACGCTTTGGGCCGGGAACAGGTGATGCTGTGCGGCATCGAGGCGCACATCTGTATCTACCAGACTGCGATGGACTTGATGGAAGGGGGCGTCGATGTGACAATCATCGCCGACGCGGTTTCCTCCCGGACCGAGCTGAACCGCCAAATCGCCTTGGACCGCCTTTCGGCCGAAGGGGCCAATATCAGTAGTGTCGAGATGGTCCTGTTCGAGCTGCTCAAAACCTCGCGGCATCCGAGATTCCGCGACATCGCCAAGCTCGTCAAGTAGTGTCGCGGTTCTTGGGATCGGATACGCCGGCCGGGCCGGCGTCTCGACCCTTGTCGAAAATCCGCGGGGCGGGTATCTTTCTCGGAACTTATGCGGATTTCGGATTACATCGAGCAGGCGTGCGCGAACCTCTGGAAGAAGAAGCTACGCACGATTCTCACCACGGCCGGCGTGGTGATCGGGATCGGGGCGCTGGTCTGCATGTTCGCGTTCGGCCAGGGCATTCAGCGGAACATCACCGACCAGTTCAACAAGGTGGATATCCTGTACGACATCGTGGTCTCGTCGCCACGTCAGGGCGGCGGTCCTCGTTTTCGCGGCCGGGACGACCCCGACGGTCCTCGTCGAGGCGGTCGGCGGGGGGCTCGGGCCGGTGCAAACGACCCCAACGCTCCCCCATTGGACGCGCGGTTTCTGGAGGAGGCGAGAAAGATCCCTGGCGTCGAGACGGTGTTCCCCGAGCTTCGGTTCCCGGCGCAGCTTCGCCTGGGGGCCAGGGAGCAGTTCACACTGGTCCAGGTGCTCTCGCCGGACATTTGTCGTTCGGGAAAGATACGATTGCGGGCGGGACGCTGCTACGACGCGAACGACCCGAACGGCATGATGATCAGCGACTCGATGGTGCGACGCCTGGGCCTGGCCGAGGCGGCCGACGCGCTCGGCAAGCAGATCGAGGTCGTCACGCTGAGCCTGGACTTCGGTCTGAGAAGCCTGATGCGGATGGTCTTTCCCAGCGAGGATCGCCAGGGTTTGCCAATCGCCCGCACGAGCTATCGCTTCACGATCGTAGGCGTGGCCGAGCGGATGCCCTTCGGCGGGATGAGCGACGCGTACGTGCAGCCGGCAATGGCCGCGGGGATGCGAAAGCTCGCTTTCACGAACATCTGGGACCTCTACCAGCCCCCCGGCCAGGGGGCGAACTACTCCTCGGTGACGGTCAAGGTCCGATCTCCTGCGGATGTGGCGTCGGTCAAGAAAGAGCTGGAATCGCGCGGCTACAACACCTTCACCCTGATGGACCAGCTCGACGAGATGCGGATCGGCTTTCTCATCATGGATATGTTCCTGCTGGCGGTCGGCATGATCGGCATCACGGTCGCGTCGCTGGGGATCGTCAACACGATGGTGATGTCGATCCTGGAGCGATACCGCGAGATCGGGATCATGAAGGCGGTCGGCGCCACCGACGGCGATGTCCAGCGGATTTTCCTCTTCGAGTCCGGGGCCATCGGCCTGCTCGGGGGAACGTTCGGCCTGGCGCTGGCGGCAGCGGTGAGTTTCGTCATTAACGAGATCATCAACGCCATCATGGCCCGCGAACACGCACCCCGCATGGCCTACTTCGACTTCCCCTGGTGGCTCTGTGTGGGCGCGATCCTCTTCTCGATTCTGGTGAGTCTTCTCGCAGGCCTCTACCCGACCCGACGCGCCGCCCGTGTCGATCCGGTCGTCGCCCTGCGACACGACTGAGACTCGCCCAAGAACCCAAAGGGCAGGGACCTGCGCCTCGGTATTCCCTGGACTCATCGAGCTCAAAAGCGGACTTTTCCGGGCCAATCCGCTTTTTGCAGCCCGATCCTTCTTGACCGCTATCCGGCGGTTTTGCTAAGGTGGCCCCTGTTGACACGGATTGGATTACGCCTTGGGACGACTATGGGGTTCCATCAGAGAATTCACCGGATGCTGCCGGACAAGAACCGGCTGCGAAAGACTCTGCTCTATCGGCTGTTCGGCAAGAACATCCTGGCCGGCGACCTTTGGCGTTTCGACGCGAGGTCGGTGGCCGCAGGATGGTCGATGGGTTTGTTCATCGCGCTGACCCCGACGATTCCCTTTCAGATGATCCTGGCCACCCTAGGGGCTCTGTGCTTGCGGGTGAACCTGCCGATGGCGCTTCTGGCCTGCTGGGTCACCAATCCGCTGACCTCGGTTCCGTTCTATATGGCCGCCTGGCAACTCGGACGGTGGGTTCTGGAGGCGGTTCCCTTCGCGTATGAGTACGTCTCCGCGCATGGGGAGGGTACGCGATCGAAGGTCATCGTGGGTTCGTTCTGCCTCTGGACCGGTTGCCTGATCCTGGCGACCCTCGCCTCGGTTGTGAGCTACGTCCTGGTCCGTTCGCTGTGGCCCAAGCACGGTTTCCATCTCCGTCACATATCCGACGATCCGCCGATGCAGTAGAGGTTCTTCTTGCCCTTGAGGAAGATCTGGTTGCCTGCGATCGCAGGGGAGGCGTCGATCTCGTCGTCCAGGACGTTGGTCGCGAGGATCTCGAACTTGCCGGTGTTCGGGATCACCTGGGTGGTGCCCTTGCGGCCGACGAAGTAGATGCGATCCGACGCGCCGACAGGAGAGGCGTAGATGTCGTTCACCGCGGCCAAACGCTGCTCGGTGAAGTGGGTCGTGCCGGTTTGGGCATCGTAGCAGGAGACGACTGCCTTGTTGACCGAGCAGATGTAGAGTTTGTCGCCGTAGAGGAGCGGGGAGGGGACGTAGGGCGTCGCCTCATTGACCTGCCACTTGATGGCGTCGGTGCCGGTCAGGTCGCCCGTCCGGCCCAGTTCGATTGCCTGCAACGCGCTGCCGCGGAAGCCGCTGGTGCAGAAGACCAGGCCGAAGCCGGTCACGGGGGAAGGGATGACGTTCTGCGTCTGGCCGCTGCACTGCCAGATGACCTCGCCCGTCCGCACGTCGTAGGCGCGGACGAAGCTGTTCGCGTTGACGATCGCCTGGAGTTTTCCCCCTACCTCAACCCCCAGGGGGGTGGCCCAGGAGGTCATCTCATCGCGGTCTTTCTGCCACAAGGTTCGCCCGGTCGTCTTGTCCAGCGCGTGGATGGTGGACTGGCCTTCGTGGTCCATGACGACGATCAGGGCATCACCGATCAAAGCAGGGGAGCTGCCTTCACCAAAGGCCATCTTGACTTGCATCCGGCCGAGATCGCGGCTCCATTTGTGATTGCCGTCGAGATCATAGCAGTGGACCCCGCGAGAGCCGAAGGAGGCCCAGAGGAGCTTGCCGTCGGTGACCGGAGAATAGGAGGCGAAGCCGTGGTCCGCGTGGTGCCCTTCGTGAGGGACTTCCTCGCGGGCGGTCTTCTGCCAGAGGGTCTTGCCGGTCGCGCGGTCCAGGCAGACCACGTCGAACTTGTGGATGTTCTTGGGGGCCCTGCCTCCGCGGGAGGGGGCTGCGGCGTCCGGCGCCAAGGCAGGCTCGCCCTCGCGGTCGGTTTCGATCGCGGTCAGAAAGAAGATCTTATCGTTCCAGATGATCGGGCTGGAGGTGCCTTTGCCGGGGACCGGGACCTTCCATTGGATGTTCTGCGTTTCGCTCCAGGTCAGGGGCGGGTTGCCCTGGGGCGAAATCCCCGAGGCCAGGGGCCCTCGCCACGTAGGCCAGTTGTCTTGGGCTTGGCCCGCGCAGACAGCACAGGCGAAAATCGCCAATACGAAGCCAGAAATCGACAGAGTGCGGATGGTCTTGTTCATCGGATGTCCTCCCATTCACAGGTTCGTATAGCCCGTCGGAACGCCCCAACCCCCAGGAAGGTGCGACCTGCTGATCGTTTCTGACGACAGGATAACCGATTGCGACGGACCGTGCAACCTGGTTGGGAGAATTCGGGGTGTTTTGTGGGGCAGACGCCCTCGCCGGCCCGTCTTCTGTGATTTACGCCATGGGGTTGTTGTGCGAGGACGCACGGGCGGGGACGCCCATCCCACGAAGAGGCGGCCTGCAGCGCTGTCGCCAGTGGGTATTGGCCTTGCGTCGGCCGCTGCGATCCCGTATCGTGAAAGGCATATGTCGCCGGGACCGACGGCTCATCGTCGGAACGGGACAGCATTTGAGAGGATGACCTATGGCCGACAGAATTCCGATTTCGAGACGTGACACACTCCAGGGACTTGGCGCACTGGGCACCGCGGCGATGCTTGGCTCGGTCGGCGCTTCATCCGCAGGGGCCTCACCAGAAACATCTCACGACAACGCCGCAAACGGGCGGATGAACCGGGCAATTGTCGAGAAGGTCTTTGCGACGCCGCTGATCGACACGCACGAACATCTGATGGAAGAGAAAGAGCGACTTGCGGGCACGACCCACCCGCGGGTCAAGGCCGACGATTGGAGTCTGCTTTTGAGCCACTACCTCGACTCCGACCTGCTTGTGGCCGGGATGCCCAGGGAGACCTACGACCGGTTCTTCTCGAAGCAGACCGATCCGCTCGATAAATGGAGGCTCCTGGAACCGTACTGGCTTGCGGTCAAGAACACCGGTTACGGCCAGGCGGTACGGATCGCCATGCAGAGGCTCTACGATGTGGACGATTTGTCGGCCTCGACGGTCGGGAAGGTACAGGACAGCTACGAGCAGACCCGACGCCCCGGCTTCTACCGGCGGATTCTCTGTGATCTGGGCAAGATCGAGTCGTGTCAGGTCAACTGCCTGAGCAAACCGTTCGGCGAATCGGACATGCCCACACTGTTGATGCAGGACCTCAGCATCGTCGGGATGTTCGATGGCCCGAATCTGAATGGGTTCGGCAAGCCCACAGGTATCGAGATTCGCGATCTGGCCGACTGGCACAGGGTGATCGACTGGTGGTTCGAGAAGTACGGCAGATACGCGGTCGCGGTGAAGTCGCAGAACGCCTACAGCCGGGACATCGATTACGAGCAGGTTCCCGCGGAAAGAGTGGAGGGGATCTTCCAAAAGCGGCTTGCCAACGAACCGTTGAGCGGTCAAGACCGCAAGGCCCTGGCCGACCACCTGTTCTGGCAGGCCGTGAACACGGCTACGAAACACAAGCTGCCGGTCAAGCTCCATACCGGTTATTATGCCGGGCACAACTCTATGCCGCTGGAACGGCTCCTGCACAATCCCGGCTCGGTCACCGAACTGTGCCGCAAGGCCCCCGAGACGCGGTTCGTCTTCATGCACATCTGCTATCCGCACTACGAGGAACTGCTCGCGGCGGCCAAGCACTATTCGAACGCCTATGTCGACATGTGCTGGTCCTGGATCATCAACCCGGTGGCGGCCAAGGACTTCTTGAAAAAGTGCCTCGTCACGATCCCGGCCAACAAGATCCTCACTTTCGGCGGCGACTACATCCCGGTCGAGCCGGTGCTGGGCCACGCGACGATCGCCAGGCGAGGCATCGCCCTGGCCCTGAGCGAACTGGTCGAAGAAGGCTGGCTGACCCAGACGGACGCGATGGAGCTGGTCGACCCGATCATGCACAACAACGCCAGGCAGATCTTCAACCTCGCCGAGAAGACCCGAGCGATCGAGAATGTGAAATGGACTTGACCAGGATTGAGGAAACCAAGAGCCTGTGGCACGGGAATTACGTCTTGGGACTCGAATCCGATGTCGAACGGAGGGCCCTTCTTGGGTTCAATCCCGGCGTTTACTTGATCTTGTAGCTGATCGTCATGCCATCGTTCTTTTCCATAGAGGCGCGGATCGTGACGGTATCGTAGTCGGGGTTGTTCTGGACGTAGTCGAGGTAGTCCTTCATCGCGCGGGCGGATTGGATCGTATTGTCCGCGACGACCACCGCACCCGGCGAGAGCTTGGGTTCCAGGATCTTCAGATACTTGAAGTAGTCTTGCTTCACCGCGTCGAGGAAGACGAAATCGATCGGAGCTTCGACGTCATGGAGCGTCTTCAAGGCGTCGCCTTCGACCGCGGTGACGACGTTCTCCAGACCGATCTTCTCCAGGTTCTCCCGTGTTTCCTTGATTGCGGTCGGGTCGATGTCGAAGGTCCAGAGGTGCCCGCCGGTCCGCTCGAAAGCGATTCCCATGTTCAGGGCACCGAACCCGCTGGCCGAGCCGACCTCGACGCCTCGCTTGGCCTTGGAGGCTTCGACCAGAATGCGAAGCATCATCGCGTCGCCCGGCGTGGTGTTCAGACCGGTGCGTTTGAAGGTGTCGATGAACTGCTTTCGGAACTCGGGACTGGTCTTGTTGTCTTTGCCCTGGGCTGCGAAGGCACACAGCCCCGCCAGGCTCATTATGGCGACACACGCAACGGCACCGACAACGCGATGTTTCATAAAAAACCCTCGGAATGTACTTATTTGCGATTTGCCAGGTACAATTTGAACAAATAGGAGGACACACAGACCGAGTGATGCCCCCTCTGCCTGTTTTTCACTTTCAACGCCATATTGGCCCTACGCCATGTCCGCCAAGGCGTTGTTCATCCTCTGGATCGCCTCATCGACCTCGGCGTTGTTCTTCATGCCGATCGTGACGCAGTCGAGCAGACCGCACTGCATGGCGAAACGGATGCTTTTTTCCCGGTCCTCGGGCTTGGTGAAATCGCCGTTGCCGATGAGTTTCATGCCGATGATGCCGCGGCCCTTCTCCTTCATGAATTTGATCTGCTCCATGACCGCCGGCACGTGGGACTCATTACTCGGGGCGTTCCAGGTATCGGTCCGCAGCGTGTCCATGTATGCGCCTTGCGGATTGACGCGGACGAGGTGGACGTCCACCCAGTCGAGTTCTACGGACCGTTTCAGGGCCGGCAAGCTGTGGCACGAGACGCCGTGGGCCAGGATCATCTTCTTATCCTTGGCCTCGGCCATGGCGTCCATGACTCGCTTGCGCTCCTCTTCCCAGTTCGGTGTGATCGTGCAGTGGACCAGTAGGCAGTCGATGTAGTCGACGCCGTAGGTCTTGCGGTAGTTGTCGATCTCGGTCAGAGGATTCTCCGGCACGCCGCCCATCTTGCTCAGAAGGAAGATCTTTTCGCGAGGCAGGTCCTGGATGGCCTCTCGGACCATGGTGTGTGTTCGGTACGACCGGGCGACATCGATGTACCGGATACCCTGGTCGTAGGCGTAGCGGATCAGACGGTTCAGTCCGTCCTGGCCCAATTGCGCCTGAACGTTGCCGGAATTGGTGCCGATACCGATGCCGAGCCGGCTGGTCTTCAGGCCGGTCTTGCCCAGCGGCACGATATCCACAGCGGTCTTCTTGCCCGCCGCGCGGGCCGCCAAGGGCGCGAGTACTACCCCGCCGGCGAGGGCTGCGGTTCGTTCGATGAATTGGCGTCTGGAGATGCGATAGTTTTGCATAGGTGGCCCCTTTGTCCGAAACCGGTAACCTCCACAAGGTGTGCCGCGCACACCGGTTCAATCCTAGGTCGCGCCCCCGTCGGTGGCGGCGGGGCGAACCTGAATTATACTCCCGGGCGAACCCGACCGTTCACCCAAAACACCATCGTGCCAGCGCGGTCTGCAAAACGCAATAGATTTGTCCCTCCCGGCAACATTGACTCACTCACCGCTTTGTGTTACCCTATTCCCAGTCGTCGAACGGGAATTGGGGGAGGGGATGAGAAACCGGGAGATAAGCCATGAAGCCGTCTGTTCGTATCCTGTCGTTGTGCTTGGCGTTCATAAGGGTCGGACTGCTAGGCCTTGCCGACGGCTATGTGGTGATGATGAAGGCCAAATTCCCCAATACGATCAGCCGGTGAGAGATTTTTATGCCAGGGGCTAGGCAGCGACATTGATCTTCCGAAGAAGGTGGAGTTCGAAGACCGTCGCTGCATGTGGGCGGGGTGCAACGAGCCCCGAATCAAAGGGCTCGTGATGTGTTTGAGACATTACGACGAGAATGTGCTCGTCCTGGAAGGGATTCCGAGAGAGGAAATGAAAGAGCGAATGAGGCGGAGCACTGAGGATAGAAAGAAGGAGTAAATCATGTCGCGCAGCGAAGTCGCCGAGTGTTGTCCCCGATTCGATCCGGAGCCCTGGGAGGAGAAGGAGCTGACCTGGAAAGACAAGCGGTTTGTGAAGGACCGGGTCCGAAGCTTTCTGCACATTCCGCTGAACTTCGGGGCGGTGATGGTGCGGAACATGCGGAAGATCGAGGCCGCCGGGGCGAAGTCGAACGAAACGATCGTTCTGTGCGACGAGAATTCGCTCTGGGGAGCGGATGTTTACATCAGCGTCCCGAAAGAGATTCCGGATTCCGAGAACGTCACGATCTCCGGCACGTTCGTCAGCAAGGTGTTCGAGGGTCCGTACCAGAACGTACGCAAGTGGATCCAGCAGACCCGACAATTCGTCGCCTCAAAGGGCAAGCAGATCCAGAGGCTGTTCTGCTACTACACGACTTGCCCGAAATGTGCGAAGAAGTACGGCAAAAACTACGTCGTGATCCTGGCCCAGGTGTGAGCCGCCCGGAGGCTCAGAGCCCGTCGGTGGTTTCGAGGCCGGGGTCGATCTCGGCCTTAGGCAGGGAGGGAGAGCCCAGCAGGAGCGGCAACTGGACGACCATCAGGGCGGCGAACATCAGGGCGCAGCCGACGAGGTCTCGCGGAGTGAACCGCTCGTGAAGGATCAGATAGCCGGAGAGGGCTGCAAAGACCGTCTCCAGGCTCATCAGGATTGCCGCGTGCGAAGGGGGCGAGGTCCGCTGGCAGACGACCTGGAGAGTGAAGGCTACACCCGCCGAGAAGATCCCTGCGTAGAGGATCGGACCGCTCGCCTGCAGGATGGAGGACAGGGCGACCCGTTCGAACGCAAGCGCCGCCGGCAGACTCAGCAATGAACAGATAGCGAACTGAAGGCAGGCGATGTGCAGGGGGTTGGCCCGCTTGGCGAGATAGTCGATCGTCAGGACGTGAAGGGTCCAGAAGAATGCTCCGATGAGAACGAGCAGATCGCCTCGTCCGAGGGCGAGCGATTCGGCGGCGCTCAGCAGGTACAGACCGGTGACGGCCAGCGCCGCTGCGACCCAGGCCGACAGGCCGCAGCGGTGACCGAGGAACAGGCCCGCGATGGGCACAAGCACGACGTACAGGCTGGTGATGAACCCGGCCTTGCCCGCGGGGGTGTAGACCAGTCCCATCTGTTGCATCGCGGCCCCCCCGAAAAGAGCCAGACCGGCCAGGGCGCCGCCCCAGAGCAAAAATCGCCGAGGGTTCTCGGCGTGTTTGGTTCTCTCGGAACGCCGAGCCGTCAGGGCGATGGGCAGCACGGTCAGCGCCCCCACGGCGAACCGTACCGTGTTGTAGGTCATCGGGCCGATGTACTCCATGCCGCGCCGCTGGGCGACGAACGTCGTGCCCCAGAAGAAGGCCGCCAACAGCAGGAGCGAGTCGCTCTTGAGAGTTTTGGTCTGCATATTTCCAGGTCTATGATTGTCGCCGGGTCCAGAGTCCGAGATCGCCGTCCACCCCCAGAGATCAGTCCCGCGCAAGCGATGACCGCAGGATAACGTTTTTCCGCGAGATTCTCAAGGCCGACTTTCTCGAACTTTCGTAGTGTAGGAAGTCGCACGCAGGAGACGGTTCAGCGTTCCTGCAGGGTTCCCGTGAGCCGTTGGAGGGCCTTGTCTTTGTCCAGGACGTTCATCCGACTGTGGCGCACGGCTTCGGAGAGCGTTGCGATGGTCTGGTCGTAGGTGGCGCGGTCGACCGGGTAGGGGGTGGCGTCCTTGCCGCCATGGGCGAAGGAGTAGCGAGCCGGGTCTTCGTAGGAGGGTTTCGCCCCATAAATCACTTCGCCGACCAGCGACAGGGCCCGAACCGTCTTGGGACCGACGCCTTCGGTGGCGATCAATTGCTCGTAGGTCTTGGGCCGCGTGTCGCACAGCAGGCGGAGGATTTTCTCCAGGTATCGGCTCTTCGAGAAATCCTCCTGCACGACGGGATGAACGGTGAATTCCTTTCTCTCCAGGTGTAGGAAGGTGAGCTGCTCGCCCTTGTGTCGCAGGCTGACCATCTTGCTCCAAGGCGTCGCGTGGGCTCGGAGGATCTCGATGTCTTTCATGATGGGCCTGTAGCCGGCGTCGACGAGTTCGACGCTGAGCTGGCGGTTCGATTCGCTGTCGCGGGCGGTGAGGTTCAGCGTGTGTTCGATCTTCGCGGGGGCGACGATCCCGCTGTGGGGCTCGCAGATCAGGTCGCGGGCGTTCTCCGAGAACCAGTGGTACCGCCTGGCGGAGGCGTCGGCCTCGTTCATGCCCTGCTGCACCACCGCCCACGCGCCGTTGCGCGAGAAGAAGAACGCGTGGTGATAAATCTGATAGCCGTCCTGGATGAGCGTGTTGTCCACCTTCGCAGCCATCTTCGAGTTGTACACGAGGTTGTCCGCGGAGCCGTCGGGCAGGCTGAGTTGGTTTGCCCAAGCGACGATTTCGTCGGGCGTTTTGCGGGAGGTCTTACCTTTGCCGCCGCAGATGAACAGGCCCAGGTCCTTCTCCTCGTGGCGGATGGCCTCCTTCAAAGCCGCGGTCAGAATGGTCGTCAGCCCCGAGGCGTTCCAGTCGAAGGCCAGTACGGTGCCCAGCGACTGAAACCAGACGGGGTCCGCGATCCGGCGGATGAACTCATCCGGCCCATGCTCGGCGACAAGCACCCGCACCATCTCCCGGCCCAGTTTGACCATTCTCTCGAACAGCCAAGGTGGGCAATGGCCCGTGTCCAACGTGAATGTCGCGATTCCTCGATGCATCTGCCGCCTTACAACCGCCGGCACAGAATGCCGGTTTGTCGCTGCAATCTCATAGAACCATATCTTCCGGCCCGCCGCAAGGTTCGTGGGGGAGTTTCAAGTTTGAAGTGCCAAGTTTCAAGCAAGAGGAACGACGCAGGTCTTCCTCTGATTTCACCCTTCAAACTTCCAACTTCTTCGGCGATTTTATTTGACATCGCATAGTATGCAATACATAATATTTGCGTCAAGATCTGGAATGGTCCAGGAGAAATGGGAGGTTCGCATGAAATTCGAGAGTCAGTTGCTCAAGGGCGTGGCCCCGGTGGTGGTGTTGCAGATCCTGTCGCGGGGGCCCATGTACGGCTACGAGCTCAGCCAGGCGATCGAGCAGCGTAGCGGTGACGTCCTGACGCTGGGCAAGGGCACGCTGTATCCGCTGTTGTACAATCTGGAGGCCAAGAAGCTCGTCCAGGCCAAATGGGAGACGGCCGACTCGGGCCGCAACCGGCGCTATTATTCGCTTACCGCCAAAGGCAAAGAGGAGCTGGCCAGCCAGAAGGCCCAGCTCCAGGACCTGGTCAAAGGCCTGGACCTGCTCTTCGGCGGGGCGCTGCAGGCGGCCCTGTGATGGGAGTTCATTCGGTTCCGCGTGTTTCTGTTGTCTTGGGGATTCGGTCCCCAAGCCCCTGAGATTTATCGCCTTGGGCCAGAGGTCCGACCATGCGAGATAGACCTGACGAGAAACCTGGGAATGAATTGCCGCCCTGTGTCATCGAGTACATTGCTCGGGTGACGAAGAAGATACGATATCGCCGTAAGGTTCGCCAGGACGTGCAGGCGGAGCTTACGGCGCATTTCGAGGATGAGCTGCGGGACGCGACCGATGCAGCGGAGCGGGAGCAGAGGGCCAAGCGGCTGATCGAGGAGTTCGGCGACGCGGGGCTTCTGGCGATCCTGTGCCGGCGGGCGAAGAAACGATGCCGGCCGCTGTGGGCGAAGGTGCTTGTCCGCGGCATTCAGGTGGTCGCCGTGTTTCTGATCTATCTGGTCGTCTGTACGATCCCGCTGTTTGTGGGTCAGCCAACGGTCCGAGTGAACTACGCCGACTGGCTTACGGAACGGTGGCGACCCGCCCAGCCGGGCGTCGAGAATGCGAGAACATACTATGAGCAAGCCGCCTCGCTTTACGTCGAGCCGCCGGAGTCGCTGGCAATCAGGAGAAGATTACCCCAATGGACCGTACGAGACTGCAATGATCGCGACTTACAGGGGTTGGCCGACTGGCTGAGCGAAAACAGGCCGGCGTTCGATCTCTTGAAGAAGGGGGCCAACACCGCCGAGTATTGGCCGGTCTATGACGTCGACGAGGCGAATCCGATTGTGAACCATGTTTCCTTCATGTGGATGCAGACGAACGTCGTCACCCCGGCGATGGAACCGCTCCCTCGGTATCGGTCTCTCGCGATGGCCTGGAGGGATTGGGTGGCCTATCGGACTCGTCTGGGGGCGGTGGACGAGGCCCTGAACGATTCCCTGGTGCCCCTGCGTTTCGGGCGGCATCTGATGGGCAAGGGACTCCTCATCGAGCAGTTGGTGGGGATCGCGATTGAAGGCATGGGTCTTAGGGGTATGCTGGACGTGCTGGAGAAGCCGGGCATCTCTGCCGCCAGTTTGGCGCGCGTACAGACCGAGCTGATGGCTGCCTTCGATCGCGATCACAACTTACTCAATCTCGAAGGCGAGAAGGTCCTCTGGTACGACAACATTCAGCGGACTTTCACCGACGACGGACAGGGCGGGGGGCATGTCCTTCGCCACGGCCTGCCCTTCGCGGCCGGCGATTGGAGGGGCAATCTGGTGGGCATCCTCCGATTCGATTACCCGGATCGTCGCCAGACCGTAGCGATGGTCGATGCCTATTTCGAGCAGATCCAGGAGGTGTTGAGCACACCGCCCAACAAAAAGCAGGGGGGTAGGGAACCCGAGGGACAGATCGACTGGGGCACGCGGAACCTGTTCTTCTCCCTGCTGAAACCTGCCCATGAGCGATTGGGGTTCCTGGTCTGGCGCGCCCGAACCGGGGAGGTGGCTCTGGTCACGACCGTAGCCATTCATCGTTACAGGGCCGAGAAGGGTTCCTATCCGGAACGTCTTGAGGAACTGGTCTCCGCCGGCGTCCTGGTCAGCCTGCCCGAGGATCCCTTCGGCCAAGGTCCCCTCACGTATCGGAGAACTGCCGATGGCTTTGTACTCTACAGTTGGGGCCAGAACCTCGTCGACGACGGCGGTCGGCCGGGCACAGGCCAGGATGGAAGACCTCGGGATTGGGCCGACAACGGCGACATGGTCTTCTGGCCGGTGAATCGTTGATCTCGTGATGGTTTGCCCAGCCTACTTGTCGGCTGGGATATCCGCAATGGCCAGGGCGATCTTCTGGTTGAGGCGGGGGCCGACGTTGGTGAAGAGGTAGAGGCGACTGCCCTCCACGACGAGGCACGGGCTCATCTGGGCGACGTTGTCGGGAGAGAGGGAAGTGCGATCGTAGAAGACGCCGAGGTGTTTCGTTTGCTCGAAGTCCGCGTCCACCTCGCTGACGTGCAGGGAGGCGTAGGTTTCGTCCCTTGCTTCGTGGGCGTGATAGATGAGGTACTGCTTGCCTTGCCAGGGCAGGTACCAGGCCTGGGCGACCTGGCTGGTTCCCGGCGGCGGGGTCAGCAGGGGTTCGCGGCGCGGCTCCCACGTGCGACCGTCCTTTGACGACGCGATGTAGATGTTCCGCGTGCCTTGGCAGTTGCCCATCAGCAGCATGATCCAGCGATTGTCCCGGCCGGGCAGGGCGTAGCGAAAGACCCTGGCGTAGGAGGCCTCGTTGTTCCGGTCGAACATGGCCGCGGTGACCGCGACGCCTTCGTACTGAAAGTCGATGCCGTTGGCGCTGGTGGCGAACCGCGTGATATCGTTCTCGCCGTGATAGTACAGAAAGAGCTTCTTCTCTTCCTCGATCCAGACGGCCTCCGGTCCCGAAACGTGGGAGACGCGATGGTGCGGGGCCCAGTCTTTGCGGATGATCGGGTTGGCTTCGTATTCCTTCCAGGGGCCTTCGAGGCGGTCGGCGTAGGCCAGGCAGATGCCGCCGGGGGCGTTGTGAGGAGCGTAATAGAGGTAGTACTTGCCCAGCGGCTTGTCGAGATGCTCCGTGCGGATCACGCTGGGGATGATGACGTCGTTGCAGGGATTGTACTTGAGGTCCTTGTAGTCGAGCACGATCGAGTGGTGCTTGAAGACCGGCAGGCCCGCCGGGACGTTGGCTTCGACAGCGGCGGTTGTTGCGATGACGATCACGACATACGGCAGCAGATGTTGCGTTCTCATACCGGCATCGTAGCATAAAGGAGCCGCCGTGTCCACGATCTTTCCCCGAGAGGCCCTTGAACTCGGCTGTCGCGGGCCTTACCATACCAGCGTGTGAGTCGTCCACGATTTCGGTCCTTCGATTGCAGGAGGTCACCATGACTGCGGGAAGATGTCCGCAGCATTGTCACGAGCATGGGTGCGTGAGCCGACGCGAGTTTTTGGTGGGGTCTGCGGTGTTCCTGGCGGGGTGTTCGTCGGTGAGACGCGAGCGGTCGGCGGTGACGCCGATCCGCCAGTGCGGACCGGCCGCGAAGTACAGGCCCACGCTCTGGGCGGCTTTTGTCCGGCGGGAGGGGGATTACGGCATGCTCTGGCCCGGCGCGGTCTATGACGGCCAGAAGGCTCGCGGCATGTACAGCGCGAAGATGGTCGATACGGCCTTTCAACTTGGAGCCGAGCTCAATCTGCGAACCAAGCCCATCTACAGCCTGGCCGAAGGGCAAGAGTGGATCGCCCAGGCGGAGGCGGCCAAGGCCGACGGCCTGGTGCTGGTCATGCTGGACCGTCAGCAGCATGCCTGGCCGACCGCGAAGAAGGTGGCCGAAAGCAAGATCCCTTCGATCGTGTATTCGCCCTTGGGCTCGTCGTTCACGACCAACACGGTCGATCTGGCCTCGACGCCCGGCTGCGTGGTCTACTCGACCGACGACTACCGTCAGGCGGCTTACGGCATGAAGATGCTCTGCGCTGCGGCCAAGATGCGGCGGACCTGCTGCGTCGTCATCCAGGGCGACAAGCGATACGATTCGACGCTGGCCGACACCGGCATCACGCTGCGTCGCATCCCGGCCTTGTCATTCATCGAGGAATACCGCAGGACGCCGGACAGCGAAGACATCGTGACGATGGCCGACGAATACATGCGGCGTGCGAGAAAGCGGATCGACGCCACGCGGCAGGATGTCATCAACGGGCTCAAGAGCTACTACGTCGCCGGCCGCATCCTCGAACGCGAGGGCGGCGACGCGATCACGATGGACTGCCTCGGGGCCTTGGGCAAGATCGACGTGAGCCTGCCTTGCATCGCGTGGTCGCGGATGAACGACGACGGCATCCCGGCCGCCTGCGAGGCTGACGTCGGTGCGGTCGCGTCGCTGGTGATGACGCACTATCTGTTCGACCGGCCTGGCTTTCAGCAGGACCCGGTGGCCGACACCGCCGACGACACGATCATCGGGGCCCACTGCTCGTGTCCGACGCGTCTGCATGGCTATGACGTACCGCCGGAACCGTTCGACATCAAGCACCATCACGGCAACCGCGACGCGGTTCCACGAACGGTCTGGCGGAAAGGGCAGCGGGTGACCAGCATCGATCTGCTGCCGGGCAGCGGGCAGACGCCCTCCACGGTGCTGGTCTCGGCGGGGACTGTGATGGAGAACAAGGAAGTGCCCCCCAGCGGCGGGTGCGTCGTGTCGGTGAAGGTGAAATTCGACGGGCATCAGGAGGTCCTGAGCTTCCCGGGCTTCCATCAGATCTTCTTCTACGGCGACTACAAGGAGCAGATCCGCGATTTCTGCCAGCTCTGCGGGTTCACGGCGCAGGTCGTGTAGAGGAGAATGGGACTGATGGGGCGAACAGGACGAATGGGACCGGGCGTCAGACGTCCTTCACCGGCTTGAATCGCGCCACGTAGTCCGGGTCGATCCGGATTCCGAAACCGGGACCGGAGGGGCAGCGCACGACGCCATCCTTGCAGGTCAGGGGCGACGTGTCGCACGTGAACGGAATGCCTGTTTCGCCTTTGAACTCCTGGAAGGGGCCGGGGTCCGCGACGTACGACGCGAAGTGTAGAACGTTCAGGTAGGCGAAGCCGAACTCGGATAGGTGCAGTGTGCAGGGCATTCCCGCCGCCGCGGCCATGCGGGCGACCCTCGTGCAACGGATATAGCCGCCGAAATAGTGCAGGTCCGGCTGGATGATGTCTGCGGCTCGGTTCTCGATCACCCACTGGAAGCGGCGCATGCTGAATTCCTGCTCGCCCAGGCCGACCGGGATCGTCAGTGCGTCGCTGACTTCTTTCGTCGCCCACAGGTCGTCAAATTCACAGGGCTCCTCGAACATGGCGTACCGGTGCTCTTCCATCAATCGGCCGATGCGGATGGCGTTGGGTACGTCGTACGAACTGTTCGAGTCCGCGTAGAGCGTCATAGCGTCCCCGAAGGTCCTTCGCACGAGGGGGATTAGCGCTTCGCTGCGACCGGGGAGCGAATCGGCGTTCTTGCTCATTCGTCCGCCCAGGCGGAACTTGACGGCTTTGGCGCCGGTCTCGGCCACGATCCGCTTGAGGTACTCGATCTCCGCTTCAGGCTTGTTGCCCCGATTGCCACTGGCGCGGTAGACACCGATGTCTCTGCGGCGGACCGTGCCCAGCAATTCGCCGATGGGTGCGCCTGCGATTTGCCCCATGAGGTCCAGCATCGCCATTTCCACCGTCGCGACACAGACCCAGAACGCCAGGCCCTGGAATTTGTAGTTGCTCTGATCGCGGTAGAGTTCGGCAAGCAGCGATTCGAGGTCGCGTGCGTCCTTGTCGACGAAGAAGGGCGCGACCCGCTTGAGGTACATCGGATACACGTCGAGCAGGCGGGAATTGTTGGGAACCGTGACGCTCTCGGCCCCGTCGGTAGAGCGGGCGCGAACCAGGAACTTCGCTCCGTCCCGCAGCAATTCCAGGCTCTCGATCTTCACAGGAGACTTGAACAACTCGCGCCGCAGGACGGGCTCGGCCAGAATCCGATCGAGTGCGGCCTTATCCGGTCCGGAGCGTTCCGCGGCCGTCAGGCGGCCGGAGGCGGAAAGACCCGCTCCGAGGGCGGTCGTCAGAAATGCACGGCGTGTGGTTTTCATAGTGGATCATCCTTCATGCGTGCATCATAATCTACCCATCCGGCGACACCGGAACAACGGAAAAAGTGGAGATTGGAGCCTCGGGTGGGTATGGTGGGCGGGTATCGGTTGTAAGGAGGATGAAATGAAGACGTCAGATCGTTTCCTATGGGTTGTGATGGGCCTCTCGGCGGCGCTCGCGTGCAACGCGTTCGGGCAGGCGCAGGATTTCACCGCGGTGCGGGCGGAGGTGGACTTCGCCAAGCATGTTCGCGTCTGGGACGGGTTCGGCGTCAACTACGTCGAAGTGGCCCAATCCATCGACTACACGAAGGACCCGCAGAAATATGGAGGGTTCAGTCTGCTGACGGAGGACCAGCGTCAGCAGATCGTCGAGATGATCTTCGGCGACGACGGCCTCAGACCCGCGCTGGTCAAGATGTTCCTCGATCCGTTTCATCAGGCCCAGCCGGGCGGTCCCTTCGACCACGAGACCACCACTCGCTGGATGCGGTACTTTACGCGCGAAGGGCTCAAACGAACCCGCAGCCGGGGCCAAGACCTGACGATCATCACGACGCTCTATGGCCCGCCTGCCTGGGCGACGAAGCAGAAGTTCATGCGAGGCCGGGATCTCGACCCCGCCCGCAAGTACGACCTGGCCCGGTACATGGTCGATTGGGTCCGCTACCTCCGCGAGGAGGAGGGGCTGCCCGTGCGGTATCTCTCGCTGCACAACGAAGGCGAGGACTGGATGCGATGGCCCGCCGATGGCGCCAGCGGCAATATCGGCACCGGTCACGACTACAATCTGTTCTGGCCGCCGGAGCAGGTGGCGGAGTTCCTTCGCATCGTGCGGCCGATGCTCGACGAGGCCGGCCTGACCGACGTCGGCGTCACGCCTGGCGAGTGCACGAACTGGTATCGCTTCAGCGCCTGGGGCTACGCGGACGCCATCGCCGACGACCCTGGTGCCCTGGCGAGCCTGGGCCTGATCACCTCGCACGGTTTCTACGGCGGCACGTACGGCCGCTGGTTCGGCGAGCATCGCAGCCTGGGCACGGACATCCTCCGCCAGAAGCGGCCCGAGCTGCACGCCTGGGTGACGTCCACGAGCTGGAGTAAAATGGACGCTGCCAACGTCAAGGAAATGCACGGTAACATCTATACCGCCAAAGTCAACGGCCTCATCCCCTGGGCTTGCATCCAGCGGCCCGCCAAGTGGGTCGGCGGTGACCCGAACCCCGGTACCGCCTTCCGCGTCAAAGAGGACGGCTCCTATGAGGTTTTGCGGGGCTATTATTACTTCAAGCAGCTCACGCGGGCCGGCCAGCCGGGCATGGCGGTGGCCAAGGCGTTTGCCATGGATTCGGAGATTGCGGTGATCGGTTTTTCCCGCAACGGGACGAGGCATCCCGATGCTTTCGTCGTGGCCAATCTTGGTAGGGACAAGAAGATCGCGGTCAAGGTCGCAGGGGCCGGCAGCGACTCCTTTGAGGTCTTCCGGACCACCGACGAGAAGGACCGCTATGAGCAGGTGGGCAGGGCCACGCTGGAGAACGACATGATTGTTTTCAATGCCCCAGCCCAATCTGCGACGACGTTCTTCGCCCAGTGAGGCAGGGAGGGGCGTCGAATTCGGTTTCTTGTCATCCAGAACGAAGTGAAGGATCTGGCCTGGGACCGAGAGAAACCTCCAAGCCGGTGCCCAAGTCCTTCGGTTTGGCCTCAGGACGACAAATCCTTTTTAATTCAGTAGTTATGGCGTTCTTGGAGGCCAGATTCAGGACAAAGGGTCAGGACGAAAAAAGGCCACGGTCGATTGGGCGACAGCGGCCTTTGGTATTTCTGAAACTCGTGCTTCGGATTCGTTCCAGGTTTTGCGCCGGGATGGTCAAGACCTCTCCGGCCGGTCCTGCTTGAACGGTGTTACAATGCAGTCTACGAAATGCGACAAAACAAAAAAGCGTTCGTTGCAAGTGCTTTCTTGTGCGGGAGTTATGATCGAGACGAGGTTCGGCGGCTCAGTGCCGGACGATCCGCTGGGCCTTCCGCATGCGTCGACGCTCCCTCTCGGAGGGCTTTTCATAGTAAGCGGTCCGCTTCATGTCGCGAATCAAGCCCTCTTTTTCACAGAGCTTTTTGAAACGCCGGATCATCTGCTGCACGGACTCGCCTGATCGCATCTTCACTTTGAGCATGTGTACTCCTTAAAAACCCTGACTCGACCCGAAACACTTGCGACTGCAAGACATAACAATACATGTTGCAGAGCGGAAAACCTCCAGCTTAGCGAGCTATCGGTTCGATTTCAAGTCCTAAAATCGCTCTATGATATTTTTCGTGAAATCTGCGTCCGAAGGGGTATTCTTCTTTTTGTGGGCCGTCATCGAACGGTTCCCCTCCAGGCCTTGTCGGCTGTTCGGACGGGGTTGATAAGTTATGGTGGCTGTCGTTTGGGAGGTTCAAGAATAGTTGGAGAAGCTTCGAGAGACGCTCAGAGTGAAAAAGGAGCGGGCCATCCTGGTGGCTGCGCTGCTGCCCAATCACGGCGCATACGACAATCTGGCCGAGCTGACCGCGCTGGCCGAGAGCGCCGGGGCGGTCGTCGTCGACCGGTTCAAGCAGAAGATTCGCACGATCAACCCTTCCACCTACATCGGCAGGGGCAAAGCCGACCTGCTGGCCGGGCGGGTCAAGCGGTTCAACGCCAATGTGATCATTTTCGACAACGATCTCTCGCCGGGGCAGATCCGCGAATTGGAGACGCTCACCCAGACCAAGGTGGTGGATCGCAGTGAGTTGATCCTCGATATCTTCGCCACTCGGGCGCAGACCCAGCAGGCGAAATTGCAAGTGGAATTGGCGCAGCTGCAGTACACCTATCCGAGGCTGACGCGCATGTGGTCGCACCTGGACACCGTGACCGGCGCCGCCGGCGGGGGCGGCGCTGGGGCAGTCGGCGCCATCGGCGTTCGAGGACCTGGCGAGCAGCAGTTGGAGATCGACCGACGAATCGTCAGCAAACGGATCACCGAGCTGCGGCGCGAGCTCGAAAGCCTCGACCGCCGCAAGCTCCGCGAGATCAAGGGACGCAAGGATTTCTTTCAAGTCTGCATCGTCGGTTACACCAACGCCGGCAAGAGCACGCTGCTCAACGCGCTGACCGACGCCGGGACGTTTGTCGAGGATCGGCTCTTCGCGACCCTGGACACCAAGACTCGCAAGTGGACCCCCTCGCGGGGCGTCGAGGTGCTACTGAGCGACACTGTGGGCTTCGTGCGGAACCTGCCTCACCAGCTCGTTGCATCCTTCAAGGCCACGCTCGAAGAGGCAGTGTTCGCGGATCTTCTGCTGCATGTGATCGACGTGTCGAATCCTGAGGTGCTCTCGCAGATCGAATCGGTCAACGGCGTGCTGGCGGAGATCGGTTGCAGCGAAAAACCCATCGTACTGGCGTTCAACAAGGCCGACTCGATCACCGATGCCGGCCCGCTGGAGACACTCCAGACGATGTATCCCGAGGCCGTGACGATCTCGGCCAGGACCGGTCTGGGCCTGGGTGAACTGGCCCGCAAGGTCATCGAGCATTACCGGGGGCGCGAGATCGTCCTGCGGATCACGACGTCCCAGGGCAACGGAAAAATACAGAGTTTTCTGCGTACCTATGGTCAGCTCCTCCGCGAGCAGTACGACGACGGTGTCGTGATCATTGAAGTGCGGATGGGCAAGAACCAGATCCCCGAGCTTGAGCGTCTGCGTCCGGAGAAACTGGAGGTGATCCAAGGTTGAAGGGCTGGGAAATGGCTAGGGGAAAGCCTCGGAGGGATAGGTACCTCAGACGGGTGGCACTAATTGATTCGAGGGACGATTCGGGTATCCGTCCTGTTGTGTGTCGGCCGAGCTCCCGGCGGTCGTTTGCCAGAATTGCGCAAACACAGGCTTGACGAGCGAGTGATTTTGTCTATGCTCAACTTTTTCATGCCTCGAGTTGAAGGAGTGTTGCCGTGCAGGGAAGTACATCCCCAGGGCAGTTTGTCTTTGAAGAACGAGCCGGAGAGTCGGTGCCGAGCGTGTTGTACGACGAGCACGTCAAGTTGACGAGCAAGTCGCACATTACGGCCTTTGCGGGTTATCTGATGCCCTTGTGGTACTCGTCGATCGCTCGAACCCAATCGACCGATGGCCCGGAAAAACCGCACCCGAACCGGCGAGAGCCGAAATCGCTCTCAACGCCAAAGGATAACGGACTTGACAAACCCCGCCAACGAGTCGATGATACTCTCGTCAGCCCACCAATCGAGTTACTGGGCCGACCATGGGACCTGTCCAATTCCCGCTGAACCAACACGCATCACCGTGGGAACCCATGACATCGAACGTCGCTGCATGTCCAAACCTCCACGACCAAGAGAATCAAAAAGCATCTGATTGGCGCATACAGCAGGCTCATGGCGAGGGCAAGCGTCGGGACGGTTGCGGTCGGATTGTGGTGAATGAGTGACATCGTTCTGCTTGGGGGCGTTCAATACCGAAGCCGCAGAGCCTCTTTTTCGGTGTTGCCGACCCAGCAGCTTTGGCCGCCGTCGCCGGCGCCGCCGGTGTACCAGCGGGCGGGAACGTCTTGGCCGTGCGTCTGGCGGATCGGCTCGACGTGGCCGTCGAGCCAGAGCGTGTTGGACAGGCCCGTGCCCTGCGGGTCCCATGGGGAGGTCGTCTCCATCGCATTGGAGGTCCGGCTATGCCGGAAGATCTCGATCAGCGCGTCGGGGAACTGGCTGTGATGTCGCCACTGGGGCAGATTGCAGAACTCGCCCGGGCGGATGTGCAGCATGTCGCCGTTGTTGTCCAGTTTCTGCTCGAAGTGGTCCTGGATCACGATCATCTCGCCGGGCTGTTTGATCTTCGAGACCTTGCGGTTGGCGACGAAACCGTTGAGGCCGAAGTGGGCCCAGCGATAGAGCTCCACGTCCGACTGGGAATTCCACGTCTGAAGCTGATAGCGCGAGCTGGGGCAGTGGAACAGGTCCATGTCCTGGGCGTAGGGGTAGTACGCGATTCCCCAATAGGCGTTGGTGTCGTTCTTGTCGGCCATGGTCTTGGCGGCGTTCGGTTTGCGCGGGTCCTGGATGTACCAGAACCCGCGGTTGGGCCCCCAGTGAGACCAGTAGTCGTTGTCCTGCAGATAGGTCTGAAAGGCCAGGCCGAAGCCTCTCTGATGCGCCGCGCAGGCCACTCGCTGCGCCGCCTTCCTGGCCTTGCCCAGCGCGGGCATCAGGATGCCCATCAGCACCGCGATCGTTGCGACGACGACGAGCAGTTCGACCAGAGTGAATCCGTTCTTTCCGTTGTTTCCAGCAGCCATATCAACCATCCGATTCACACCCAAGACAAGAGTTCCGACGCAGTAAGATTCGACGCTTCGTGCAGACGGCCCGAATCCGCATCGCTCCACGCAAGCGTCATGACTATACAAAGGCGACCTCGCCGGCGTATTCGAGCTCGATTAAATCTTCGTTAAATTTCGCGTCTTCTGCGGGTAAACATGATTCTATCGGTGGTGTAATCGTTTCCTAATGTCCCCTCGTTACCATCCCGACCATGGGACGCTCGCGGAAAGGCCGGATGGAATCGTCGAATGTCCCTGTCGTGTTGATCCATATTGTTGTCAGGAGTCGTATGAGATGGAGGTGTCTATGTTGTGTTCGGAACTGAAGAACCTGTGTCGTCGCGTCGCCGTGGCCGGCGGCCTTTGTCTGGCCTGTGTGGGACTCGCGGCCGCCGAAATAGCGACCGTCAGTTTCCAGAATGGCGTCAACGGGTACAATGGCACGTTCGACCGGCGGATCGGCGAACGGGACGGCGATCACACCGACGGGATCACCGTCACGAGCTACTTCCTGGACGGTTTCCTGCCGGATCGAACGTCGCCCGACGCACAGGGACTGGTGCGGTTCGACGACATCTTCGGAAACGATCCGAATCTGATCCCGTTGGGAGCGACCGTTCTGAAGGCGGAATTGGTCATAACCACCTCCATCGTGAGCAACGCTCAAACGGGCGGTCCCTGGGGCGTGGCGGGGTTGCTCAATCCGTTCGATTCGACGACCTCGTATTTCGCGGACTTCCACTCGACGACGGATATGGTGAGCCGGGGTCCCTGGTGGCAGGACGGCTCGGCGACCCGGCCCGTCGGCGGCTTCGGCGCCCAGGCTCAGGGCGCCACGGACGGGGCCGATGTCACCTCGATCGTGCAATCCTGGGCGGATGGAGCCGCGAACTGCGGATTCGTCATCCAGGCGGGCCTGAGCGACTCGATCAACGTGCAAGCGAGCACCAGCGACGGGTGGTCGATCTGCACGACGGGCTCTCCCCTGGTCAATACACGTCCCATGCTGAGAGTCTCCTACACGACCGTTCCGGTCAAGAGGAGCGTCTTTCAGGACGGCGCGCGCGACTACCTCGGCACGACCATGGCCGTCGTTCGCAGCGGAACGAACGCCTTGATTGAGGATACAGGCGATCTTCTCAACCCCGAGAGAACCGAAGACGGCGCGACGCTCAACCAGACTTTCCTCGACGGCGTGCAGTTCTCCGATCTGGCCGGCAACACCAGCTCCCCCGACGATCTGGCCTTGCTGAAGTTCGCCGACGTGTTCGGCGCGGACCCCAATCAGGCCCCGCTGGAGATGCCGGTGGCGAAGGCGTGGGTCGTGATCACCACGGGAGACATCAGCAAGGACGCTCGCACCTCCGGCTCCTATTCCGCCCACGCGATGCTCCGTCCGTGGGACACCACGTCGTTGCACTCCTCGTTCGGGGCGGTCAACGGACTGCAGGTCGACGATGGGGACATCAGTCCCGCTCTTTCTGCGCCCAGGGGTTTCATTCGTGGGGCGGAGGTCTGGTTCGACGTGACCGCCTATCTTGAGGCCGTCCGCACCGGCGCCCCCGACTACGGCGTCGCCATCCAGGCCAACGGCACCGCCGACGGCTGGCAGATCCATGCGACCGGCTCGACCACGCCGGATGCTCGTCCCCGCCTGGTGGTCTATTCGGCGGATCTGGGCAACTGAGCGAACCGAGCTGACAGATACGCCGATCTCCCCAGGGGACCGTCGATCTGATATACGTTGGGCAATCGAAACAGGACGAGCCCGCTTCGGCGGGCCGTCCTGTGGCCTTTCTTGAGGTCTTCCTGGACTTCTGCGAGGCGGCTATCCGACCTGCTTGGGGAAGGAAGGACCGGATGAGCCAGCATCAGTCACACTTGCGGGGCACTCGTTTCTGGGCCAAATGTTTTGGTGGGCGTAGCAAGATTGTGCTATTTGGCGACTGTCGCCTGCCAAAATTGCGGAGAGGAAGGCTTGACGAGCGGGCGATTTTGTCTATGCTGACTGTTTTCATGCCTCGAGTTGAAGGAGTGTTGCCGTGCAGGGAAGTACATCCCCAGGGCAGTTTGTCTTTGAACAACGAGCCGGAGAGTCGGTGCCGAGCGTGTTGTACGACGAGCACGTCAAGTTGACGAGCAAGTCGCACATTACGGCCTTTGCGGGCTATCTGATGCCCTTGTGGTACTCGTCGATCGCCCAGGAGCATCGGGCGGTTCGACAGAACGCCGGGCTTTTTGATTGTACGCACATGGGCGTCTTGGAGGTCTGCGGCCCAGACGCAGGTTTGTTTCTCGATGTTGTGAGCACCAACAGGGTTGAGGACCTCAAGCTCGGTCGGGCCCGGTATGGCTACGTCCTCGACGCCGCAGGAAACGTGCTGGACGACATCATCGTCTACCGCCGGGGCGAGACCCGCTTCATGGTCGTGGTCAATGCGGCCAACGAGGCCAAGATCCGGTCGTACCTGCACGAACTCCAGCAGGGCCGGGCGGTCGTCGACACCGCGTCCTCTCTTTGGGCGGCCAAGTTGCCCAAGTTGAAAGTGTCGATCCAGGACATGCGGGACCCGAACCGACCCTCGGACCGGCGGGTGGACTTGGCGCTACAAGGGCCGGCGTCCTTCGACACGTTGGGCAAGCTGACCGATCCGTCGGCTGCCAAACGGATCTGTGAGCTCAAGAGCTTCGCGTTCGTCGAGGAAAAGGTCGGCGGGATTGACTGCCTGATCTGCCGGACGGGATACACCGGCTCGAACGTCGGCGTCGAGTTGTTCGTCGATCCGAAGGAGGCCCCTCGTCTGTGGAACCTGATTCTCGAAGCGGGCAGGCCGCTGGGGGTTCTGCCTTGTGGTTTGGGTTCTCGCGACAGCCTGCGGATCGAGGCGGGCCTTCCGCTCTACGGTCACGAGCTCGACGGCAAGTTCCAGATCTCGCCATTCGAGGCCGGTTACGGTTGGGCGGTCAAGCTGGACAAAGAGTTTTTCATCGGCCAGGCCGCAATGCGTCGGGTGGCGGAGACCTACGACATGGAGGTGGCGAGGATCGAGTTGTCCGCCGCCAGGGGTGTTCGGCCCATCCGTCAGGACGACGCATTGCTCGACGAAAAGGGCGAATGCGTCGGCTGGGTGCTCAGCGCCGCCAAGATCGAAGAGAAACAGATCGCCCTGGCCTACCTCGACCGCAAAGCCGCAGTCGAGGGCACGCGCCTGGGGGTTTACTACTTGGCTCGCAGCGCCAGCCAGGCCGAGCAGGGCCGGTTGGAGGTTGTGACGAAGGGGCAGAAAGTGGATTCGGATCTCGGCGGGACCGTGACGAGTAGATTCGCAAAGTTCTAGCAGCACGGGCATTCTGCCTGTGATTGTGAGGAGAAACTATGGCGGTTGCACAGGGTTTGCTGTACACGAAGGATCACGAGTGGGCAAGAGTCGAGGGCGACACGGCCACCGTAGGCATTACGGATTACGCCCAGGAACAGTTGGGCGAGGTGGTGTTCGTCGAGTTGCCCAAGGTGGGCAAAGAGTTCGGCGCGCACAAGGAATTTGCGGTGGTCGAGAGCTCCAAGGCCGCCAGCGACGTGTTTTGCCCCGTCGCAGGCAGGGTGACGGAGGTCAACACCGAGTTGGAGACGCAACCGGAACTGGTCAACAAGGATTGTTACGGCGAAGGTTGGCTCTGCAAGGTTAAAATCACCGACACGAAGTCTCTCGACAGCTTGATGGATGCCAAGAAGTACGAAGAATACTTAAAGACGCTGTGAAGCGTGAAACGGGCCTCGTGAAACGTTGGGGTTCGCCTTTCGTTCATGTTTTACGCTTCACGAGGTGCCTGCAACGAGGAAGATGTTCCCATGGAATTCATCCCCCACACAGCCGAGCAGCGCAAGGAGATGCTTGCGACGATCGGCCTTTCGATGGACGATCTCTTCGGCGACGTTCCGCCGGAGTTGATGGCCAGGTCGCTCAAGCTGCCCAAGGGGCTCAGCGAGCAGGAAGTCCGCGAGCGCCTGGCCGATCTGGCGGGCAAGAACTCGATCGACCTGACGCTCTTTTTGGGCGGCGGGTTCTACGATCATTTCATCCCGTCGGCGGTTTACTCGATCATCTCGCGAAGCGAGTTCTATACCGCGTATACGCCGTACCAGCCCGAGATTTCGCAGGGCACGCTCCAGGCCATCTATGAGTTCCAGTCGGCCATCTGCCGGCTGACCGAACTGGAGGTCTCCAACGCCTCTCTCTACGACGGCGGTACCGCCCTCTACGAGGCGATGATGATGGCGTTGCGGATCACCGACCGTAACAAGGTGATCGTGGACGACAGCGTCAATCCGATCTATCGGGTCATGCTGCACTCGTATACACGGAACCTCCAGATCGAGCTCGAAGAGACTCACTGCGAGGACGGGCTGGCGAATCGGGCGCAGATTTTCGACAAGCTCGACGACAAGACCGGCGCGGTCATCGTCCAGAACCCCAACTTCTTCGGCTGCATCGACGACCTCACGGACATCGCTCAGGCGGCCCACGAAAAGGGAGCTCTGCTGGTCGTGTCGTGCTACCCGATCTCGCTGGGTATCCTCAAGACACCCGGCGCCATGGGTGCGGACATCGTCACAGGCGAGGGCCAGAGCCTCGGCATCCCGATGTCCTTCGGCGGGCCGTACCTGGGCTTCATGGCCTCGCGCAAGGAGTATGTGCGAAAGATGCCCGGCCGGATCGTCGGCGAAACGGTCGACCGCAAGGGCGACCGGGCGTTTGTCCTAACCCTCCAGGCCCGCGAGCAGCACATTCGTCGGGAGAAGGCCACGTCGAACATCTGCTCGAACGAAGCCCTCTGTGCCTTGACGGCGCTGGTGTACCTGTCGTTGCTGGGCAAGCAAGGTCTCAAGGAGACCGCCCAGCGGTACGCGGACAAGGCCAGCTACGCCTATCAGCGACTGACCCAGATCCCCGGTGTCCAGCCGCACTTCAAGGCCAAGTGGTTCTTCAACGAGTTCGTATTGGACCTGCCCTGCGAAGCGGCCGATGTGGTCGCCAGGCTGATCGAGAAGGGGTTTGCCGCGGGGTTTCCGTTGAGTCGCTACTACAAAGGAATGGAAAACTCGCTGCTGATCTGCGTCACGGAGAAGCGAACGAAGCAGCAAATCGGCATGTTGGCCGAGGCGCTGGAGAGTGTACTATGAAGCTGGTGTTTGAAAAAAGCGTGCCCGGCCGGACGGGGGTTTTGCCGGGTCCGAGTGATGTGCCTGGAACGATTCATATCCGCGGGAGCCTGTTGCGCGAGAAACCCGCGGAGATGCCCGAATTGAGCGAGATGGACGTGATTCGTCATTTCACGGAGTTGTCCCGGCGCAACTACGGCGTCGATACGAACTTCTATCCGTTGGGCTCGTGCACGATGAAGTACAATCCCAAGGTGTGTGAGCGGATCGCGGCGTATCCGGGCTTCGCGCATCTGCACCCGCTGCTGCCCCAACTCCGGCGGGGGGGCATGCTCACCCAGGGCGCCCTGGCGATCCTGTACGAAATGGACCTACTGCTCCGCGAAGTCACCGGCATGGCAGGCTTCACCATGCAGCCCTTGGCCGGCGCGCACGGTGAGTTGACCGGCATGATGATCATGGCCGCCTACCATCGCGACAAGGGCAACAAGAAGAGCGTTGTACTCGCCCCCGACAGTGCCCATGGCACGAACCCCGCCAGCGCCGCGATTGCGGGTTATCGTGTCGTCACGATCCCGAGCACCGATCAGGGCGTCATGGACATGAATGCCCTCAAGCGGGAGCTGAACGACCAGGTCGCAGGCATCATGCTGACGAGCCCCAACACGCTGGGATTGTTCAACTCGCGAATCCACGAGATCACCGACCTGATCCACAGCGTGGACGGGTTGGCCTACTACGACGGCGCGAACCTCAACGCCATCGTGGGCAAGGCCCGGCCGGGCGATTTCGGCTTCGACATCGTGCACCTGAACCTGCACAAGACCTTCGCGACCCCCCACGGCGGCGGCGGTCCCGGCGCCGGACCGGTCGGGGTGAAGGAGAAGCTCCTGCCGTACCTGCCGATCTCGATCGTGGTCAAACGCGACGACGGCACGTACGCTCTGGAATACAATCGGCCGAAGTCTATCGGCTACATTGCCCCGTTCTACGGCAACTTCGGCATCGTTCTGCGGGCCTATGTTTATGCGCTGATGCTGGGAGGCGAAGGACTTCGTCATGTCGCGGAGACGGCGGTCCTGAACGCGAATTACGTCCGCGTCAGACTGCGAAATCACTACAAACCCGCGGTCGATCGCGTCTGCAAGCACGAGTGCGTCTTCTCGACGACCGACAAGATGGCCGCCAACGGCATCCACGCGATCGACATCGCCAAGGCCCTGATCGACAGAGGCTTCCACCCGCCGACGGTTTATTTTCCGACGATCGTAAAAGAAGCCATGATGATCGAGCCGACGGAGACCGAGAGCAAAGAAACGCTCGACGCCTTCATCGACGCGATGATCGAGATCGCCGAGTTGGCGGAAAAGAGTCCGGAGAAGCTCAAGGCAGCCCCCGTCAACGCTCCGATCTCCCGACCGGACGAGGTGGCCGCGGCCAAAAACCTCAAGATCGCGTGCCTGTAGTTGTCCGCCCGAATCTCCGACCAAGAGGGGCAACCATCCCGACCCACCGCTGGGCCTGGCCGCGTTAGGTTGTTGCGAATCCAAATGTTTTGGTTTTGCGGAGTTGTCTGGCTGGCGGGTCCCGGGCGGTTTTTTCGGAACGACGGGAAGGGCAATAACGCTGAAAATCGCGATATTTGCGGATTGACAGGCGGGGCGGAGGGTTTATATACTCACGATCTTTATTTGCCCCAGCTTCGTCGGCCCTGGAATGTGCAGCGTGAGGGGCCGGCGGATTTTTCACAGGCAGTGCGTGATGGACAAGTAACAGGGTTCTCGGATGCGGTAGGTCGCGTCGGGGGGGCCCGTACTTCCGCCTTCGTCGGGATTGACAGGACGACCGGAGGCGGCAAAGTCGGATGGAAATTGAATAAAGGAGACGGTAGGAATGGCAAAGAAAATGGTGTACTTTTTCGGGGGCGGCAAGGGTGAGGGCAACGCGGGGATGAAGAATCTCCTGGGCGGCAAAGGCGCCAATCTGGCGGAAATGGCCAGCTTGGGCGTGCCGGTTCCTCCGGGCTTCACGATCACCACCGACGTATGCGTGTACTACTATCAGAACAAGAAGAAGTATCCCCAGGGCCTCAAGGAGGAAGTGGCCAAGGCGATGGCCAAGGTCGAGAAAGTCATGGGCAAGAAGTTCGGCGACCCGAAGAACCCGCTGCTGATGTCGGTTCGGTCGGGCGCCCGCAAGTCGATGCCGGGCATGATGGAAACCGTTTTGAACGTCGGCCTGACCAGCAAGACAATCCCGGGCATGATCGAGGTGACCGGCGGCAACGAACGGTTCGTGTACGACGCGTACCGTCGGTTGATCATGATGTACTCCGATGTGGTGATGGAGAAGGCCGCGGGGATTGAGCCCAAGGACGACATGGGCATTCGTCGCCAGCTCGAGCACCTGATGGACGCCATGAAGAAGGCCCGCGGCGTGACGCTCGACACCGAGCTGACCGCCGCCGATCTCAAGGAGCTCTGCGACCAGTTCAAGGCCAAAGTCAAGGATGTGCTCGGCAAGGATTTCCCCGACGATCCCCAGGCCCAGCTCTGGGGCGGCATCGATGCGGTGTTCGCTTCCTGGAACGGCAAGCGCGCCGTCGCCTATCGTCGGATCGAGAACATCCCCGACGAGTGGGGCACCGCGGTGAACGTTCAGTCGATGGTCTTCGGCAACATGGGCGAAGACTCCGCCACCGGTGTGGCCTTCAGTCGTAATCCCGCCACCGGCGACGCCCACTTCTACGGCGAGTGGTTGGTCAACGCCCAGGGCGAGGATGTGGTGGCCGGCATCCGGACTCCCAATCCGCTCAACGAAGCCACCAAGAGCGAGCAGAACAAGAACTTGGCATCGCTGGAAACCGCAATGCCGAAGGTCTACAAGGAACTCGATGCCATCCAGAAAAAGCTCGAAAAACACTATCGCGACATGCAGGATATCGAGTTCACGATCGAGAAGGGCCGTCTCTGGATGCTCCAGTGCCGCGTCGGAAAACGCAATGGCCCCGCCGCTGTCCGCATGGCCGTCGAAATGGTCAAAGAAAAGCTCATCAAGAAGGAAGAGGCGGTCATGCGAGTGACCCCTGCCCAGCTCGACGAGCTGCTGCACCCCATTATTGACCCGAAGGTCGAAAAGGATCAGAAGGTTCTGGCCAAGGGGCTTCCCGCCGGTCCCGGCGGCGCGACCGGCCAGGTCGTCTTCACCGCAGTCGATGCGGTCAACTGGGCCAAATCGGGCAAGAAAGTCATTCTGGTCCGCGAAGAGACCAATCCCGAGGACGTTGAAGGCATGCGAGCGGCTCAGGCCATCCTGACGGCCCGCGGGGGCATGACCAGCCATGCGGCCCTCGTCGCCCGCGGCTGGGGCAAGTGCTGTATCGTCGGTTGCGGCGCCTTGCACGTCGACTTGGCCAACAAGGAATTCACCGTCGGCGGCCAGACCTTCCGTGAGGGCGACTGGATCACCCTCAACGGAACCAAAGGCGCCGTTTACGCAGGCCAGTTGCCGATGATGGATGCCGGCGAGGAGAACAAGATCCTCATGGACTTCCTCAAGATCTGCGACTCCGTAAAACGACTCGGCGTCCGGACCAATGCCGAATCGCCCGCCGACGCCGCCAAGGCCCGCGCCTTCGGCGCTCAGGGCATCGGTCTGTTCCGCACCGAGCACATGTTCTACGGCAAGGGCAGCGATGAGCCCCTCTTCATCCTCCGCAAGATGATCATGTCCAAGACCGCCGAGGAGCGCAAGAAAGCCGTCGATGAGTTGTTCCCCTACGTCAAACGCGACATCAAGGGCACATTGGAGGTGATGGACGGTCTGCCGGTTGTCGTTCGCCTGCTGGATCCGCCTCTGCATGAGTTCGTGCCGCAGGACCCCGAGAAACAACGGGCCTTGGCACAGGCACTGAACATCAGTATGGAAGACTTCACCAAGCGGGCCGATGCCCTCCACGAGAGCAACCCGATGATGGGCCATCGCGGCGTTCGCTTGGGCATCACATATCCCGAGGTCACCGAAATGCAGGCCCGAGCCCTCTTCGAAGCGGCCGCCGAGCTCATTAAGGAAGGCAAGAAGCCTTATCCTGAGCTGATGATCCCTGTCGTCTGCGATGCCAACGAGATCAAGCAGCAGAAGGAAGTCATCACGAAGGCCTACAAGGAGACGCTGGCCAAGTTCGGTCTCAAGAAAATGAAGCACATGATCGGTACCATGATCGAGATCCCTCGGGCCGCGCTGCTCTCCGGCCAGATCGCCGAAGTCGCCGAGTTCTTCAGCTTCGGTACCAACGATCTGACCCAGATGACCTTCGGCTTCAGCCGCGACGACATCGGCGGGTTCCTGCCCGATTACCTCAACAAGGGAATCCTGGCGAACGATCCGTTCCAGACCATCGACCAGACCGGCGTCGGCGAGCTGATCAAGTTCAGCGTCGAACGTGGCCGCAAGGCCAACAAGGCCCTGGAGATCGGCATCTGTGGCGAGCAGGGCGGAGAACCCGCTTCCGTGGCCTTCTGCCACAAAGTCGGCTTGGATTACGTGAGTTGCTCTCCGTTCCGTGTTCCGATCGCTCGGCTGGCGGCTGCCCAGGCGGCGGTCAGCAAGTGAAAAAAACACTTGTTGACATCCGCTCCGGCGGTTCGGTAATATAACAAGGTGCGCCGTCTTTTGTGGCGGCGCACCTTGTTCTTTCAGCCGACGCTGCGGCTGATTGGCGGTGAAAGTAGCTCAGTTTGGTTAGAGCATCAGATTGTGGTTCTGAGGGTCGGGGGTTCGAATCCCCTCTTTCACCCTGGTTTTTCCCTGTCCCCCGCGCGGATCCGGCCTGATTCCGAAGGTTCCTCTTTGTTTTGGCTAAAAGCTGCGAAGAACGTCTCGAAAGACGAAGCTCTCTTCCCCGAGGCCAAAAGAGACGGGGATTTGTGTGATGATCACTGCAAAGCCTTTTCCCCTGATTGATTTGTGCGACGGGCGGGGAGAAGAAATCTGCGGTTTCAGCCTTTGAGTGTCTCGATAGCGTCCTGGACGCCGGCGTTCTCGTGGACCATCCGGCTCAGGGCCCGGACCATCTTGTCGGGTTTGGCGTGCTGCCAAGCATTGCGGCCGATGGACAGGCCCGCCGCACCTGCCGCCAGGGCGCCTTCGACCATCCGGAAGATTTCCTCGTCGCTGCCCATCTTGGGTCCGCCGGCGATGACCACCGGGATCGGGCAGCCTTCGACGACCTGGCGGAAGGACTCCGCGCTGCCGGTGTAGCTCACTTTCACGATGTCGGCGCCGAGCTCGGCCCCGACGCGCGCGGCCAGCCTGATATTGTTTACATCGTACTCGTTTTTGATCTTGGGTCCGCGGGTGTAGACCATCGCCACCAGAGGCATCTGCCACTCGGCGCAGCGTTCACTGACCAGGCCGAACTGTCGGAGCATCTCCTTGTCGGTCTCGGCGCCGAGGTTGATGTGGATCGAGACCGCGTCGGCCCCAAGCTTGATCGCTTCCTCGACGGTGCAAACCAGCTCTTTGGCGTTGGGATCGGGGCTCAGGCTCGTCCCGGCCGACAGATGGATGATCAAGCCGACGTCGCCGCCGGAGCCGCGGTGGCCGGCGCGGACCATGCCCTTGTGCATCAGGATGGCGTTGGCGCCGCCGTTGACCATGTGGCTGATGGCGGTTCGCATGTCGGCCAGACCCTCGATGGGCCCGACGGTGACGCCGTGGTCCATGGGGATGATGACCGTCCGCTGCGAGTTGCGGTTGATGATTCGTTCCAGTCGTATTGCCTTGCCGATCATGGCCAAACCTCCAGAATAGCCGGGCTTGACGCCCAAAGGATCTTTTGAGTAGATTCCGCATCGTCTTACGAGGGCGTATCATGACTATTTGTTGTTCTGGACGCAAGAAAAAAAGCCGGAACCACGGTTGTTGAGGTGTGCCTAGGTGCTCTGACAGGCCGAAGGCTTCCAGGCAAACGGGAGGGGTTCCTGTTTCGTAGGGCTCAATGCATGCCCGAAGCGGGCAGGCGAATCCCGTGCTTCCACGTTTTTCTGTAACTTTCGTCGGCCGCCACGCGATAGATATGAGGGCAGATCGCTGTCCTGGCCATTTGGGGAACCTCGGTTCTTGGGGACAAACGCGAAATGGACGACGACGCTCGAGTTGTACAACGGGTCCTGAATGGGGATCGGGATGCCTTCGAGGTTCTTGTGCGTCGATACAGCCGCCAGGTATTCGCCGTGGTCGGCCGGCACGTCCCCGCAGAGGCGGTGGAATCCACGGCCCAGGAGGCGTTTATCAGTGCGTTCCGGTCGCTCGGCCTGTACGAACCGGAGCAGTCGTTTGACCGATGGTTGTTGCGGCTCGCCCGAAGACGGTGTTGCGACTATTGGCGCCGGCGGCAAAGGGATCGTGAAATATGCGATGCGGCGTTGTCGGACGACCAATCCTCGCTGCTTGAGGCCGTGTCGGCCGCTCAAGCCCAGGATGCGTTTTCACAGGATTGCCGAAGGGAGGAGATCGAGGATCTTGTCTCCCGCGCATTGGGGTGTCTGAGCCCTGAGGATCGGCTGCTTGTCGAGTGCATTTACTTTGACCGATTGGCCCTCCCGGAGGTGGCCGCCACACTGGATTGGTCATTAGCCAAGGTCAAGGTGCGTGCCTTTCGTGTGCGAAAGAGGCTCCGCCAGATCATTGAGAGGCTGTCCTCCGGAGGATAGCCTACGAGCAAAGGGGACCACATGAAGAGAAGGGAATACCCCGGGCCGGATGTCGAGCGTATGCTGGATGAAGCCCGCCAGCGGCAACAAACGCCGGCGCCGCCCGATTCGTGGCCTGAGAAAGTCATGCAGGCCATCCGCACGGAGCGGGACGCTCCGCAGGTCATCCGGTTCCGCGTGGAGGCACGCACGGCTTGGCGTACGGCCCTGGCCACGGCGGCTGCGGCCGTGATCGTGGCTGCCGCCGGCATCTGGATGCTGCCCTCCGACGGGCAACTTGCCTGGGAGATCGAACAGAATGACGCTCTGTCGGCGTGGGCATGGCAGGCGGGAGAATAGAGATGAACGCTCGGACGAAGATTCGAATTTCGCTGGTTATCGTGTTGTTTTCCGGTACAGTCATCGGCTTCTTCGCCGGTCAGATGCATCTGCGGTGGCGCATGGCCGTCATGGCGCGCCGGGGTCCGTCGGCTTTGCAGGAACTCATGTTCCGGCGTATTCAGATGCGTCTTCGCCTGGAACCCGGCCAGATCCCGGCGGTGGAAGAGGCGATAAGACGCGTGGCTCGCAATCTGGAAGAGAACCGCCGCTTGCAGCAGACGCAGCAGTGGGTCCTGATACGAGATGCTCTGTATGAGATGCAGCCGGGATTGACGCCTGAACAACGAGCGGTGCTCGATCACATGAGCCTGGCGGACCTCCTTCCGGGACCGACTCCCCGGTCAGGACCTTAGTTTCGGTTACCGGCAGACACGGTAATGGAGCTTCCTGGGACGTGGAACTCGCACGTACATGGATTGTGATCTTGATGGGGATTCTCTGGCCATGAAATGGTATAACGATGACGCATCTTCGCCAACGCTTCGCTGCCCGCACTTCCGGCTGTGGGCGGTCTTTTCCGCCTGGCAACTGCTGCTGCACTTGCTGCAATGTGCGGAATCCCGAGACCCTCGTTTGTGGATGCCTCACGGCGTTGCCTATCTGCAGGATCTGGGCCTCTTGACAGGTGGATACGTCGCGTTCTGCACAATCGGTCGTCTGCTTCATGGCCTCGCTCGGACTGTGTGGGGCTATCTCTCGGTGGCGAGTCTGTTCGCAATCGGCGTTTGTTTGGCGAGTTATCCCCGTCTTCTCCGGGAGTACCTTGCCTTTCCCGTGAACCTCTTTGCCGCCGATCGCGGAAGTGCGTGGGTGCTTCTGAAGGAGTATCTGGGTCTGAGCCGGCTCTGGCCGGTCGCCGTCGCAGCAGGCTTGGGGGCCGTGTCCTTTGCGGTGCCGGTCCGGCGACTGTTCCTGCCTCGCATGCGTGGGGCCGCGTCCGCCGGGATTGTTGGGATTGTCCTAGCGGCTCTGGCTCTCCCTTCTCCGCATCCCTTCGTCCACAGTGTGCAGCAACAAGTGAGGTCTTCACTTGCTCTGGACGCGCGGGTGGTTCCGACCTTGCGCCGGCCACCGGCGGGATCGGAAGGGGACAAGTCTCTGCCGATGCCGCAGATCCGCGACGGGGACTTGCTTGCAGACCATGTGCTGTTGGTCGTTCTCGAAGGTGTGACGAGCGATGCGTTCGAGCAGGAATTCCTATCACGCTCCGACGGGTTCTACTCGCGTGTCAGAAGTCATGCGACCTACTTCAGCCACTACCATGCGACGAATCTGGATTCCTACACCAGCCTGATCGCAATGCTCACGTCCGTTCAGGTTCCGTATCGCGCCTACGCCGACGAGAAGCTGTACAGAACCGTGAACCGAGCGAGGAATCTGCCCCGTTCGCTGCGGAGCCTGGGCTTTCGTACCTTGTTCATCTGTACCTGTGCCCACCAACCGTTCGTGCCGACTCGCAACGACTGGGACCGGGTGATGCACCGCGGCGACCTGTCTTCGCTCGACGGATGGGTGTCTTTGGGTTCGAGTCGCATGGAGGCGGCAACGGAGGATCGGGCCGGGCTCCCGAAGATCGAGGAATTCGTTGCGGCCGGCCAGCGGTCTTTCGTATTGCACGAATTGGTGTTCGGGCATACTCCGCAATGGCGTGCGAAAACCAATCAGACGCAGCTTACCTACTATGATGCATATCTCAACGACCTCCTCGATCGGCTGGAGGCGAGAGGTCTTGCCTCTCGCAGCCTCTTGGTGATCGTATCGGACCATGGGGACCGTGCGCATGCCTCGGATGCGGCGAACTATCGCGTTCCGCTTCTGATCGTGGGCGAGGGGGTCTGCACGGGCGTCGATGGGGCGTTTCGATCTCACCTGGATCTATGGCCGATCATCGCTTCCCACCTGTCGGGAGAATCGCTGCCGCCCGCGCGTTCACAGATCCTCGTGGTCGGCTCAACCGAGCGATGGGTGTACGGGGCCATCTCGGACGTCGGAGGATCTCTGTTCATCGAGGATACGACCGGGAGAGTCCTCTCCCACCGTGGTGCTCTGGACCCCTCAGGGATACACCGAGAGTTCCAGACCTGGCTGGACGAATTTGGTCGCCGGTTCGGGCGGTAAGGCAATCGCGACACCGACGAGTCGCCGGCATGTTCGAGCAATCGCATTCACAGTCACGACATGGCTCATCCGGGAGGTGACAGCATTTCTGTCGCCTGGATTTGCCCATGGGAGTTGTTTTCGAATATCGAGATTCGAGCCCCGGTTTCTCTGAACGCTATCGCAGTTTCATCAAGACATTACTCACGACTTCCCGGCCGACCGGGACTGCGTATTGACCGGCGTCACAATGGACTTGGCCGATCCGGTCCAGGAGGACGAACTTGGGCCACTGGTCGACCGCCTTTTTGTCGTGGCGCATGAGGTCGGTTAACTGCTCAGGAGCCATATTCGCCGGGATTCGGGTCGGGACGCCGAGCTTCTCCAAGACCGCTTGGATTCTGTCGAGTTGGTCCGGTTGGGAGAACCCCAATTCGACTTCGATCTGCCCGGCGGCGAGGATCCCGACGGCGACGGCTTCGCCGTGGAGCATTTCGTAGTTGCTGGCGGCTTCGACCGCGTGGCCGATTGTGTGGCCGTAGTTGAGAATTCGGCGTTTGTTCTTTTCGAACGGGTCCTCCTCGACGACGCGGCCCTTGATTCGGCAGTTGGAGCGGGCCAGAGTCTCGAGTACGTCCGGGCTTCGGGCGAGGATCTCGTCGAGGTGGGTCTCGATGAACTCGAAGTAACCTGCGTCGGCGATCAGGCCGTGCTTGACCGATTCCACGAGGCCCGCGCGGTACTGCCGGTCGTCGAGGGTCTTGACGAGGGCCACGTCGATGTAGACCGCCGTGGGGTGCCAGAAGGCGCCGAAGGCGTTCTTGCTGACGCTGGAATCGACGCCGGTCTTGCCGCCGATGGCGGAGTCGGCCTGGGCCAGCGTCGTCGTCGGGATCTGCACGACCGGGACGCCGCGTTTGAAGATCGCCGCCGCGAAGCCTGCGATGTCGCCGACGGTCCCGCCGCCCAGGGCGATCACGACCGTGTCCCGGCCGAGATAGGCCTTTTCCATCGCTTCGACGATTGCGACCACGGTGTCGATGGTCTTGGAGACCTCGCCTGCGGGCTTGATGGCAAAGTAGGGGACGGGGCGTCCGCTGAGCAGAGCATCCAAGTGACCCGCCGCGACGACACGTTCGTCGGTGACGACGAAACGATTGTATTGGCCAAAGGCGTTTTTGATCTGCTGCCACAAGGAAGGCAGGATCCCCGACCCGATCGTGATTCCGTACTCTGTCTCCGGCGTACCGGGGACCTTGATCCGTATATCCGGCATAATCCGATTTCACAGCAAATCGGCAATTCTGAGTCCGACGCACTGTTGTACGTCTGGACAGGCGATTGCATGACCTGGACGAACCCAAACGCAAAATTCTACTCGATCCATCTCGGAAATGCAATGCTCTTGCCTTGTTCCCGTGCGGCTGTTATATCCTGGGTTATGACGACGTATCTGGCAATTCCCATATCGGCAGAGGACCTGGATCAAGCGACACGGCAAGTGCGAGAGGCGATCGCCGCCGGGGCCCAGATGCTCGAATTGCGGACCGACTACCTCAGTCTACTGGACGCACAGTCGGTCGCGCGTCTGATTCGCGAGGTTCGGGACACGGGACAGGGCCGAACGCCGGCGATCGTGACCTGTCGCGATCCAAAAGAGGGTGGCGCCGGAAATCATCCCGACGTGTTGCGGACGCAGATCCTGTGTGCGGCGGTCGAAACGGGGGCCGACTTCATCGACGTGGAGTACGCCAATTTCATTCGGCCGGAGTTTGGCCGGAGCATCCAGGCTGCTCTGGCGGCCCGTCCGCGGACGCGATTGATCCTCTCGACCCACGATTTTTCGGGCCGATTCCCCGATCTCAAGGGGCGGTATCGGCAGATTGCCCACGCCTGCCCCGGCGCGATCCCGAAACTGGTCTATACCGCCAGGCATATCAACGACTGCTTCGAGGCCTTCGACCTGCTGCACGAAACGCAAGGCGAGCGGATCGTGCTGTGCATGGGCGAAGCGGGTCTGATCAGTCGGGTGCTGGCCAGGAAATTGGGTTCGTTTGTCACCTTCGCCAGCCTGGACAGGCGAGCGGCGACTGCCCCGGGACAGTTGAGCGTCGAGACGCTCAAAGGGCTGTACCGGTTCGATGCCGTCGACACGAGGACGGAACTCTTCGGCGTGATTGCCGATCCGGTCGGTCATTCACTCAGCCCGGCGATCCATAACGCCTGTTTTGCGGATGCGGGAATGAACCGGCTTTACCTGCCGCTTTGGGTGCAGGGCGGCCAGGCGGAATTCGACGCATTTCTCGACAACGTCCTGGCGCGACCCTGGCTGGATTTCCGAGGCTTCAGCGTCACGATTCCGCACAAACACAGCGCTCTGGAATATGTCCGCCGCAAAGGTGGTTTTGTCGAACCCCTCGCCGATGCAATCGGTGCGGCGAACACCCTCTTGGTCGAGTCACGGGCCACGGGTCGCGAGCCGCCACTGTCCGCGTACAACACCGACTATGCGGGCGCCCTCGATGCGATCACGCAGGGGATGGGGATCGAGCGTCGGGATCTCCGCGGCGTGCCGGTTGCTGTCATCGGCGCAGGCGGCGTGGCCCGGGCTATCGTCGCGGGTCTGACCGACGCGGAGGCCAAGGTGACGATCTACAACCGCACGCGGGAGAGAGCCGAGAAACTCGCTGTCGACTTCCACTGCCAAGCCGCCGGTCTGGACCGTTTGTCCCGACTGGACGCCAAGCTCATCGTCAACTGCACCAGCATCGGCATGTCCCCGAAGGTGGATGCCACGCCGGTCCCGGCCGGGTGCATCCAGCCCGATATGACGGTTTTCGACACGGTCTACAACCCCGTCGAGACGCGGTTGCTTAAACAAGCGGGGGCCAACGGCGCCAAGACCATCGACGGCGTCGCCATGTTCGTCAACCAAGCGGCCGCCCAGTTCCGCCTCTTCACCGGCCAACTGGCCGACACCGCTCTCATGCGAAAAGTGGTCATGGATCGGTGATGTTTTGGAATTCCGACTTGGCGCGATTTACAAAGCTTGCCTAGGGAAGGGGAACTTGGCGATGGTCGCCCGGTCGCCCAGGTTCCGTTCGATCCGCATCAACTCGTTGTACTCCGCGATTCGCTCGGAGCGCGAGACCGAGCCGATCTTGACCTGGCCGGAACTGGTGCCGACGGCGAAATCCGCCTCGAAGGGCAGTTCCGTCTCGCCGGAGCGGTGGGAGATGATGGTTGTCAAGCCGTACTCGCGGGCCAGTTTGATCGTGCCGAAGGTTTCGGTAATCGTGCCGATCTGGTTGGCCTTGATCAGCACCGAGTTGGCGGCATTGCGTTCGATACCGATGCGGACCCGCTCGGGATTAGTTACGAACAGGTCGTCCCCGACGATCTGCATTTTATTGCCGGTCTTTTCCTTGAGCAGGGCGAATCCGTCCCAGTCCTCCTGGTCGAGCCCGTCCTCGATCGAGACGATCGGGTAGCGACGGGCCCAATCGACGAACAGGTCCACCATCTCGGCGGAGGTGAGTTTCAGACCGTCTTTCTCCAGGCAGTACTTTCCGTCGCGATAGAACTCCGAGGCGGCCGGATCCAGGGCGATGACGATGTCCTGGCCCGGAGTATAGCCGGCCCGCTCGACCGCAGTCAGGATCAGTTGCAACGGCTCTTCATTCGAACTCACCGGCGGCGCGAACCCGCCTTCGTCGCCCACGGTGGTCGGCCAGCCGCGTTCCTGGATCAGAGGTTTGAGCAGGTGGAAGATCTCGGACGCCCAGCGAGTCGCCTCGACGAACGACGGCGCCCCGACGGGAACGATCATGTATTCCTGGAAGTCGGATGAGCCGATGGCGTGCTTGCCGCCGTTGAGGACATTGATCAGGGGGATGGGCATGATGAACGGAGTGTTCGCGGGTTTGCCGAAAACCTCGGCGGTGTACTCGTAGAACGGAACCCGGTGGACCAGAGCGCCGGCCCTCAGGCATGCGATTGAGACCGCCAGCAGGGCGTTGGCGCCCAGGCGGGACTTGTCCGGCGTGCCGTCCAGTTCGATCATTCGTTGGTCGATCTTCTGCTGGTCCGTCACGTCGAGTCCGATCAAGGCCGGCGCGAGGGTCTCTTGGATGTTCCTGACGGCCTGGAGAACTCCCTTGCCCAAATATCGTTGTGCGTCGTTGTCGCGCAGCTCCAGGGCCTCGTGCCGGCCGGTCGAAGCGCCCGAGGGCACCATGGCCGAGGCCTTCACGCGGTGGTCCAAGTGTACCGTGGCCTCTACCGTGGGGTTGCCTCGGGAATCCAACAGTTCTTGAGCAGTGATTTGGACGATCTTCTTCATGATACCCCTTGATCTTGCGAATCGGTTCTGCGGGAATCGAACAACCCCCCACTCGACCCAGTGAATCGATTGTAGAACGGACGTGCGGATGATGGTGTTCCATCCGGCGTTTGTCAAGGGTTTTCTGTCGTGTTTTTTTTCGCCAGCCGTGGTCGAAGGCGACGCCGCGTGTGAGTCGCAAAATTCGTGCAACATCGCTGCGACCAAAATCGCCGGGGAGCACAATTTTTTTTATTCTCGTCGCAGCCGGGACTTAGCGAGATTTCAACCTCGTTCCCAACACGGATTTTTCGTCAAATTCGTGCAACATCGGCCAAGGGTAGAGGGACGTTGTGGTCCGAAACGGCCCTTTGGATTGACGATTTTCGATTGATGATGGACGATTGTTCAAGGAGAAGGCCGATGAGCCGGACGAAGCGAGCACCGAAAGAAGAGGCCGCAGGGCATCCACGAGTCATGGGCCATGAGCCACGGGTCACTGCTCATGGGCCACGAGCCACCACTTGCAGCAACTGTGTTTATGCCCGCGGTCCCACCGGCCGCTGGCTCAAGCTGATCCTGTCCCGTTGGATGGGCCTGCTTTTGTGCACAAACCACCCCGACGCCCAGGGCGACATCCTCGGCGTCCCGGCGTGCAGCCGCTGCCGGAACTTTCGCCCCAAGCCCGACCCCGTCGAGCGAATCGACGTGGGGGACCAGAGAGGCCTTGCGGTCTGCACGATCCCTCTGACACGAAAGAAGGTCGCGACGGTCGATGCTGTGGACTTCGAGCGGGTGAACCAATTCAAATGGTGCGCCGACCCCGTCGGTCTCCAATGGTACGCCCAGCGTCGGGCCAACGGCCGGACGATCCGCATGCACCAGTTCATCATGAACCCCCCAAAGGGCATGGTGGTGGATCACGCCAACGGCAACGGCCTGGACAACCGCCGGGAGAATCTCCGCCTGTGCACGAAGCTCGAAAACGCCTGGAACAAGAGACGCCGCAAGCAGGAAGGGACCGGCTCGCAGTACATCGGGGTCTATCCCTACCGAAGGCCGTCCGGGAAATGGTGCATCAAGATCATGTGCAAAGGCAAGGTCACGAACGTCAGTTCGTTCGACACGCCGGAGGAAGCCGCTCGAGTCCGCGACCGCAAGGCCCTTGAACTCCACGGCGAATTCGCCATGCTGAACTTCCCTGAAGAAAAGGAGCAGCGACTGCGGGAGATCGAAGCGGCCCGGAAAGCCGAGGACGGAGGACAGAAGGCGGAGGACGGTAGAATCATCGATAGGGATTTACACGGATGAACACGGATTTCCTGTAGGGGCGGACTTCAAACCCATCCTCGCCGCCCAGCGGGGTTCTTTGATAAGTCCATAAAGAGCGTTCTCATTGCCTATAGGCTTTTTCGGCCGCTTCTCGGACCTCACTCAGGAACGGCTCGATCTGCTTGCCGAGCATGGCGTAGCCATGCTTTGACGCGAGTTCGTAAGACTCTTCGGCCAACGGCAGAGCCTCGCGCATGTGTCCCATCTGATGTAACGCCGACGCTTGATTGGCTAGCAATGTCGCAAGCCCCTCCACATTGCCCAACTGTCGGCAGATTCGCTCCTGTTCCTTGTACAGGGCCATCGCCCCGTCGAGGTCCCCGCGATCCTGCAGGATCAACGCCTGGTTGCCGAGGCTCGCCTGCAGGCCGTTCAGATTGCCCAACTGTCGGCAGATTCGCTCCTGTTCCTTGTACAGGGCCATCGCCCCGTCGAGGTCGCCGAGCGACCGGCGAAGATATGCAAGTTCATTTTGCCAGACCGACATATGTTCTCTGAGTTGCCCTTGTGGCTCTTCGCCGGCGTCCGCAATTCGCTGTTCCAATTCGGCTATTCGGAAACGCTTCTCATGGACGTCCAAATTGCTGGCCAGGGTGATATTGCCCGCGTAGCTATCCTGCATGCCTGCCGGCGCGGTGGCTTGTTCCGAGACGAACTCGAAGTTGTGACTGATCCAGGACCACAGATCACGCGCTTGGGTCATCAGGAGCGACTGGGCGTACTCCGGAAGCCAGAAGACGACGGGACATTGGAACGCAGATTGCCACTGCTCACGACTGACATTCAGGCCTTGTACGACGCGGCTTCTCTTGTCTTCCGCAAGGGCTTTCTCCAGATCTGCGACAAAGATCGCTCGCGGGCTTCCGTTGGGGATCTGTTGGCGGACGAGGTCGAAGATGTCCCTTGCATCCTCCGGAACTCGCACGACCTGTATGCCTTCCACTTCGCCTGTGACGTGCTCGATGATGTGATCTCGCAGAGCCGGGCTGTTGCAGACCGCGACGCTGAGCGAAAACGTCCCCTCTGAGAGATCAAGCATTCGGCGCAAGGCCTCGAGTTCCGCTCGCTGCTGGGCGGTCTGCTCGAAGGGACGCGATATCGCCTTGCTCTTGCTCATTTCTTGCTTCGCTTCGGCAGCAGGGGGTTCGGGGCATACCATTCCGGATCGTTCGGGTATTGCAGAATGGCGCGGTTTGCGAGAAGCTCCATGCACAACAAATCGTTCCCAGTGGTGCGTTTGAGTTTGTGTGTCTTTTGGACCTGGTCGATGATCTTCCAATGCGCCTCGCGGAGCTGTCTTGCGTAGGAATGCGTGAACTTCTTTGCCACCGTACCCACTGTTGCCTTACTCAGAGGCAAATCGCCTTCGACCAGCGAGTCTCGGATGAGGGTGACCAGGACACGAGGCTGCCCGCCGCTGTACTCGATGATCTTGTCTCTCACATCATCCTCGAAGATGTCCACTTCCTCCGCCTCGGCTTGCTTGAGACGCCAGGCAATGATCTCGCGGAATTTCTCGAATCCCGGCGCGTGCCTCTTACCCGTATGTTCGAAGATCTTGGTCATGGGAACAACCGGCGGCGCTGTCATCCCATAGAGATTGGCCATCTGCTGCTCTTTACACGAGTATGCAAGTGAGAGCGGAATTGTGCAGATCATCGGCGATGATTGCGATGCCGCCATAGCCCTCCTTCCTCTTGCGGAGTTCTACGACTGCTTCGCCAAGGATGTCATTTGCCGCTGCGATCAGACTATTCCCTCCGATAGATTGACCACCTCAAAAACTCTTTGAAGTCGGGTGGTAGATGGGTCGTAGCCATAGACGATCTGTCGCATCAGTTCCAGGGCTTCCAATCGCTCCTGCGGGGTCTTGGACAGCCAATAGGCCTTTTCGTCCGAGGGGTCGCGGAGCGAGCCGACGGAGAAGGCGGTCTTGTCGATCTTGGTCGAAGCGAGTCTGTCCATGGACTCAAGTATAGCAGAATCAGTCGGGTGCGTAAACTGGGCCGGCGGGGCCAGGCGGCGGCTGTGCTCAGTCGTCGGTCTTTGGGCCGCCGGGCTGCGGCGGAGGAGAGCGATGGGAGCTGTAGGACGAATAAGACCTATCGGACGCGTAGGCCAGGTTTCGAATCGTCTGGGCCTGCGGGTGGTTCTTTGGCCAGAGCGGCAGTTTACGAAGGCGCAGAAAGTCTGTGTAGTCTTCAAGGAGTTCTTGCAGGCTGGCGCGTGCGACGTCGGTCAGCCGTAGTTCGCTCTTTTTCGATGTGCTGGAGGTTTGGCTGGCCTCGGCGATTTTCTGTTTCCCGCTGCGGGCGGCCTGGATCATTGGGTCGTAGGTGCGGGAACGTGGATCGATGAAGCGTTTGCAGAAGGCATTCGTCGCATCGAAAATGATTTCCGCGGCCTAGTAGGACTTCAGATTGTGGTATCCGCCCTGAGGGGGAATGATCCCAGGCACTTGATGCCTATGAGTCCCATCGGTCCTATTTCGCTGTCGTCGCCGCTCCATGAGAGCAATTCTATCGCGGCGATAGGATTTGATCAAGCGATTTCGCCGAGCAGGGCATCGCGATCGTCTTTGATCAATCGGACGGTGAGCAACGTGCCGGGCGGACAGGACTTATAGGACTTATGGGACGCGTCCGGACGCGATCCGGTCCCATTGGTCCTGTGGGTCCTATCTGTCCTATGTTCTATTTTAACAAAGAAGTACCGCTCTGCGTGACCGGTCGGCGGCCCCGGATAGTTTTCGATCAGGACTTGGGCGGTCTGGCCCAGGAACTGGCGTCGGAAACGGGCCTGGAGGTCTCGGTCGAGGGTCCGGAGCGTCTCGGAGCGGTTCTTGGCCACATCGGTGGCGACTCGTGGCCGCATTTTGGCGGCGGCTGTGCCTTTTCGCGGCGAGAAGGTGAAAACGTGGATCTTGGCGAAGGCGACTTCCTCGGCCAGGGCGAGGGTCCGATCGAAGTCGGCGTCGGTTTCACCGGGGAAACCGACGATGATATCGGTCGTAATGGCGGGCCGATCCAGTCGCGAGCGGATCAGAGTGACTGCGGCGAGAAATTCGTCGGTGTCGTAGGGTCTTCCCATGCGACGGAGGATCTCATCCGAGCCGGACTGGAGCGATAAGTGCAGGTGGGGCATGATGTTAGAATGCAAGGCGAAGACGTCCAGCAGTGCGGGCGTCACGTCGGCAGGGTCCAGGGAGCTCAAGCGGATGCGGGGCAGGCCTGGGACCTGGGCGACTTTCGCCAGCAGCTCGGGCAGATGGGGGTTCTCCGGCGTCGGCCAATTACGTCTGCGGGCGGTGGTTTGTCCGTAAGCTCCGATATTAACACCTGTGAGGACGATTTCTTTGTGTCCAGAGGTGACGAATGTGGTCGCCTCGGAAACGATTTCGTCGAGATTCTTGAATCGCACAAACGGCCGGGCCGTCGGTATAATGCAGTAGGAGCAGCCAGCATCGCAGCCTTCCTGGACCTTGAGGAACGCGCGGGTTTGGTTGGGAAAACGGGTCGGTGCCGGAAGATCCGCAGGGAGAGCTAAGTCGAGTTTGGACTTGACTTTGTCATCACTTTTTGATCTAATGAATTCGGTTTCAGGATGCTTCGGACAGTTCGAATCTGGGGTGGTTGACCCGGCGACGAGGCGGTCGAGGGTGGCTGGGAGATCTCGCCGGTCCTTGACAACATGGACGTTTTTTCCGATCCCTGCCAGTTCGTCTGGCTGGACTGCAGGCAGGCAGCCGCAGAAGACGACGGCTTTCGGGTTTTGTTTGAGGGCGATGCGGAGCAGATGAAGGCTCTTGGCGGATGCGGCGTGGGTGACCGTACAGCTATTGACGACAAGCAGTTGCGGCAAGTGCGCGGGGTCCACGTGACGCAGACCGGCCCGTTCGAGAAACTGGCGAACCTGCTGGCTTTCGTAGTGATTGACCTTGCAGCCTAGTGTTAAGATGGAAAAAGTTTCGATCATGTGATATAATCGACATATTAGTCGGCCCGAAGGCTGTTCACAAGACCACGGCAGAGTCTATGCGTACCGAATAGTGGGAGGTTTGTTATGGCACCGGCATCGGATGCGGTTTGGGCGATCGACTTGGGGAGCAATTCCCTCAAGGCACTGCACCTGGCGGCAGTGGGGGATGCGGTCCAGGTGATCGGCTTCGATCATATTCCGCACGGCAAGATCCTCTCGAGCAGCGGGGTCAGTGCCGCCGAGAGGGAGGAACTGATTGCAGTGAGCCTGCGGCAATTCGTCCAGCGCAACGATGTCGGCTTCGACCCCATCATCATCTCGGTGCCCAGCCAGAACAGCTTCGCCCGCTTTGTGACCCTGCCTCCCGTGGAGGCCAAGCGTCTCCCGGAGATCGTTAAGTTCGAAGCCGCCCAGCAGATCCCTTTTGACATCAGCGACGTGCAGTGGGATTATCAAGTACTAAGCGATCCTGATAGTCCAGAAAAGAAGGTTGGGTTGTTCGCCATCAAGAACGAGATCGTCAATGCGGCGATGGAGCCGCTGGAACGGGAGGAGTTGTCGGTCAGCTACGTACAGATGTCGTCGATGGCACTGTACAATTACCTGCTGTTCGACCGGCCGGACCTGGTGAGTTCGGAGAAGCGGGCAACGGTGCTCCTCAACATCGGGGCCGACAGCACGGATCTGGTCGTATGCACGGCCTCGGGTGTTTGGCAGCGGTGTATCACGACAGGCGGCAACGCCTTCACCAATGCGATCGCCGAGACGTTCAAGCTGAGTTTTGAGAAGGCCGAGAAGCTCAAACGCACGGCCCCGGTGAGCAAGTACGCCCGCCAGATCTTCCAGGCGATGCGGCCGGTGTTCACCGACTGGGCGGGGGAGGTCCAACGGTCGCTGGGCTTCTACACGAGCTCCAATCCCGACGTGAAACTGGCCCGCGTGGTCGCTCTGGGGGGCGGTACGAAGCTTCGCGGGCTGCTGAAATACCTCCAGCAGACACTACAGATTCCGGTGGAAAAGCCCGACGCCTTTAAACGGCTGGCCGTTTCACCGATGGTCTCGGCCGCCAAGTTCCATGAATCGGTCGCCGATTTCGGCGTCGTCTACGGCCTGGGCCTTCAGGGCGTGGGTTTGGCCCGCATCGAGAGCAATTTGCTCCCAAGGAATGTCGCGCGGTCGATCGCTTGGGCCGGCAAGACCCGCTACTTCATCGGTGCGGCGGTACTGCTGTTGGTCGTGTCCTTCCTGTGTCTGGGGCGGGTCGGTCTGGATCGGATCGCGTATGCCCGCGCCGAGGACATCCGCGCCAAGACCAATCGCATCGTGTCCACGGCCGTCACCCGCACCAAGGAGACCGGAAACATCGAAACCATGACCGCCGAGTGGGACGAGAGCATGAAGAAACAGTTCGCCCACTTCCAGCATCGCGAGGTCATTCCGCAGTTGTACGGGATCATTCTGTCGGCCCTGCCCAACGCCAAGAACAATCCGAAGGACCGTGCTTTCTACGAGGCCTTCGAACGCGGCGACATCGCAGCCATCACGAAGGTGCCCCGTCCCGAGCGGAAACAGCTTTTTCTGACGACCGCCTCGATGTATTACTCCGACGATCTGGCCCGGGCCCAGTTCAAGGCCACCGCTTCAATGCGTAAAGACAGTCTGATGCAAGAGCAGATGGACGCCGGCGGGGCCTACAGCGACGAGGCGATGGCCTTGTACGAGCAGATCTACGGCAAAGAGAACCTCGCGATGATGCTGGGAACCACGGCGTCCGCCGAGAAGACCCCCGGTTTCGTCGTCATGCTCGAAGGCTACAGTCCCTACAAGAACATCGGGGCCCTGCTGGATCCTCCGAACGTCCAGAATGATCGGGAACGTTGGGGGCTGATCACCCGACTGTCCAACCTCAAGCAATTTCTGAATCTGGACGTCAACGCGCCGTTCGAAATGTACGACAAATCGGCGGATCACTTCAAGATCGAAACCGGTCCGGTGGACGTGGATGCCGAAAGCCTCCCGATGGGGGTCGGCAGGTGGAAGTTCACTCCCAGCGCCGCAGCGCTGGCGGCGGCGGCGACCTCCGCCGGCTATGACATGGGCATCGCTTCGATTCAGGATGGAACATGGACGCTGTTGGACCCGATCACCGGGGAAACGATCAGTTCCGAGCAGAGGCTCGACGCGTACGGAAAACCCATGGTCGATTCTCTGAACAAGCCGGTGAAACAGAATCGCGATTACTGGTTCAAATTGCAGTTCAAGCTCAAGTGGAATGGGGCGCCTCCCACTCCGGAGGGCGTCGCCGACAAATCATCGCGTCGATGAGGTGCGGCCGAGTGTTCGCGACCCAAGCGGATTTTTAGGCAGGTAGGCAGATGAAATCACCGCAGATCGATCTGAACAAAGTCAAGGAAGTCCTCAAGAAGCTCAGCTTCCTGAAGAACAATCTCGCCTTGTTGGTGCCGATCCTCATCGTCCTCTTCTCGGCGCTGCTGTTCATTCCCACGAAGTTGCTCAGCGCCAGGCTCCAGAACACCATCCAGCAACAGAGCGTCAAGACCGCCGCTGACATCGACCGCCTGATCCGGGAAGTCGCCGCCGCGGGCCAGGCTCAGGCGTTGGAAGGATATCTCAACGCCTATCGGAAGGATCCCTGCGACATCGCAGAACTGATGAAGCAGACGACGATGCGCGAGCTGCTCACCTACCGGATCTTTCCGGACACCAACGAGACGTCGCCTCTGCTGTTCGATCCGGTTCGACGGGAATACTTGGCCGGCGTGGAGGCAATGATCCGTCGTCTCGGAGCGGGCGACCCGCCCTCGGACGGGGACATCGACGCGGCCTTGGCGAAATCTCGGGGCGGACGGTCGATATACGGCGGCGGAGCGGTCGGCGGCGGAGTCCCGGGCTACGGTTACGGCACCGGGCGCAACTTCCGCACGATGACCGAGATGGACCGAAGAATCGTCGGCAAGCTCTGTGAAGATCGGGCCCGCACGCTGCGGCTCTACGCCAGTCCGGCCGATCTGGACGGCTACTCGTTCTGGAGCGACTGGAAATTCGAAGACCGGAAAAAAGCGATCCGCCAGAGCTGGTACTGGCAGATGGCCTACTGGATTCTGGAGGATATCACGGACACGATTGAGCAGATGAACAAGAACGGCACTTCGGTTCTCGATTCGCCGGTCAAGCGAATCATGGCCGTCAGCTTTACGCAGTCCAAGCAAGCCTCCCGCATGATCGGTGGGCGGCGTCGGGGTATCCGCAAGGCCAGCCTCGATCAGTTTCCTTCGTACGCGATCAACCTCAAGACTGCGATGGCGGCTCCTCCGTGCACCGGGCGGTTCTGCAACGAGGAAACCGACTCGATGCATTTCCAACTCCACGTGCTGGTCAGCGCCGACCAAGTGATGCCGTTCATTCAGGAGCTGTGCAGCGCCAAGACGCACAAGTTCCGCGGCTGGTATGGCGAAAAGCCCGAGCAGACCTTCAAACACAATCAGATCACCGTTTTGGAAAGCAGCATCATCCCGGTCGATCTGGAAGACCCGGACCACGGTAGCTACCGCTATGGCGACGAATCGGTGGTAGGATTGGATCTGATCTGCGAATATCTGTTCATTAAGGCCGGATACGAGGAGGTCAAGCCCCAGGAGATCAAGAACGACATTCTGGGCATTTCCGACGATGAGGCGAATTAAGACCGTTCACAGGGATACAGCGGAATAGGCTATGAAAGAGCTGGTTGCGAAAGTCGGGCATTTCTGCGAAAACCATGTCGAGAAAATCGTGCTCGTTTTGGCGGGCGTGATCTCCATCTGGTTGTTCTTTACCCGCGTGATTTTTAGCCCCAACGTTGTCACGGTCCAGGGCAAGACGCTGACGCCAGGGCAGATCGACAAGTACGTGTTTGACCAGAAGGCGCAGGAGCTCAGCGCCCAAATGCAGCGGGCCCAAGGGGGCGCGGCCAAGGTGTACCGATCCCGGCTGACCGAGCCCATCGATCCGTGCGACCGTGTGATCGCCAATGTGATCCCTCGGCCTTTGCCCAGGGGGTTTCTGGGGTTGCTGGAGTCGCCCCTGGATTTCATCGATTCGGCGGCGATTCCCAAGCCGGTTCCCGTCGCCCGCGCCGGTCGCACGTCCACAGGCGGCCGCAAGTATCGTCTTCCGATTATTCCTGAACTGACCGATGTGGCAGTCAGCCACATTCGTGCGGCCGCTTACGTTCCGGTGAAGGAAGTCACTGTCCAATCCGCGTACGACGCCGCGAATTCCGAGCCCAATGACATCGATCTGGTGACGGTCGAAGCCCGCTTCAACACCGCGGCGCTGTACCGTGCGTTCCAGTCCAGCTTCAACGGGGTGGATGTGCAGCGAGAGGAATGGAGGGACCCCTGTCTGGCCGATCCCACGTTCGCGGCGGTGCAGTTGCAGCGTCAGGAACTGCGGGAAGATGGAACCTGGAGCGACTGGACGGCCCTTCCTCGCAGCCGCGTCGAGAGCAATCGCGATCTACTGGCGGTGATTGAGCGGGTCGAAGATCTTCCTCCCGGCGGATTGGACGTTCGGATGATGCAGTTCGACCGCAAGCCCATCACGCTCGGTCTTCTCCAGCCGGAGGGATATCAGATCGCCTCCGCGGAGGAAGACTGGTTTCCGCCCAGCTTCTACAGCAGGTTCAAGGCCTTGCAGAAGAAGGTTGAGGACGAAGAACGCAAGGCCCAGAGGGAACAGGAGCGAGGGCAGGACGATCGCACGACGGCCGGTCGCGGCGGCGACCGCGCCGGCGGTAATCAGATGACTCTGGGCCGCGGAGGCAGGGCCGGCGGCGTTACGGGACGTGGGCAGACCGGTCCCGGCGGCGACACCGGCATGCGTGGCGGTCGCGCCGGAGGTCGCACCGGCCAGCCCGGTGTCACCCCCGACATGGGCGGTCGCGGCGGGCGGGGCGGCCGCGGCGGCGATGTGTACGGCGACATATACGGAATGCCGGGCATGGGCCCCGACGGACGACGTAAGGCCAGCACCGACGAAGTCTACTTCGATCTCCGCGAAGAAATGTTGAACTTCCGAACCGATCTGGCCAAGAGAGACAAACCCGTGCTGATCTGGGCTTTCGACGACACCGCCCAGCCGGGCAAGACGTACCAATACCGTATGCGGGTGGGCGTGTTCAATCCGGTGGCCGGGACCGGCCAGTTGGTCGATCGCGACATGGACAAGAACAATCAGGTCATTCTCTGGAGTCCGTTCTCCCAGGTGACCAAGCCGGTCTCCATTCCGCGAATGGTTTATCTGTTCGCCAAAAACGTTCAGGACAAGACCAAGACTGCGACAGTGGAAGTGGCCCGCTACAGGCTGGGCTACTGGCGGACCGAGGATTTCCAGGTCCGCCCCGGCGAGTCGATCGGGAAGGCGATGGAACCGAGGGATCCCGACCGGGAACGAGGTCGGGATCGGGAGCGCGATCGTCGTATGGCTATGATGCAAGCCGGCGGCGGACGAATCACCGACCCGAGGGCCAATATGATGATGGAAGACCCGATGTACGGCATGCCCGCTCAGGAAGACCTCAGCAAGCCCAAGATCGTGGATTACTCCACCGGCGCGGTTCTCGTCGACCTGGTCGAGGTCAATGATTGGACCGACGTTCCGAACCTGCGGCCTCGGATGTACTACAGCATGCTTTATACGCGCGACGGGATGGACATCGAGCACATGCCGGCGAATATGACGAATTGGCCTAGGGACATTGCGGCGGCATACCAGGCCATCCAGATCGAAAAACGCCGAGAGCCCAAGCCGTTCCGTGCGTTCACCAAGACCTCGCGGGGCCGCAATATGATGGACCCCTACGGAGGCATGTACGATATGGGCGGGCCCGGCGGGCCGTACGGCCGGTGATCGAGCCAACATTTTCCGGACATAAGGCCGCCCTTCGGGGCGGCCTTTCCTTTGGTTTTCACGGAATTTCGGGGCTGCATTCAGCCTCAGGGAGGGGGAACTTCTCTCGTTTGTTGGGGGCTGCCAGAAGATCTGGGCACACCTCGCTGTCTCCGGCGGCCGCGTTTTTGTTTTCCATCGACGCCGGAAGGCGGTATAGTGACGCAGAAGTCCTGTCGATCGGGAGGTGACGGATGAAACGCAGTGAAGTGTTCGTGCTGTGTCTGATGGTCGCATCGGTGTGGGCGGCAGACACCTACGCGCAAGAGGCGTTGAAGAGTCCTTACGCCCAGTGGAGCCGGGGGCCGGGAGCGGGGGCGGATTTCTTTCCGATTGCGGTCTGGTTGCAATCGCCGGCCAACGCGGGGCGGTATCGCGAAGCGGGATTCAACTTGTACGTCGGACTGTGGAGGGGGCCCACGGACGAGCAACTGTCGCAGCTCCAGGCTGCGGGGATGCATGTGATTTGCTCGCAGAACCGGGTCGCGTTGAGCCGCCTGGACGATCCCACGATCGTCGGCTGGATGCACGGGGACGAGCCCGACAACGCGCAGTCACTTGGCGAGGGCAAGGGGTACGGCCCACCGATCCCACCGGAGAAGATCGTTGCAGATTATGAGAAGATCCGCGCAGCCGATCCCACCCGGCCTATTCTGTTGAACCTGGGGCAGGGCGTGGCCTGGGACGGATGGCACGGGCGGGGCGTCCGCACCAATCATCCCGAGGACTACCCCGAGTACGTCAAGGGCTGCGACATCGCGTCCTTCGACATTTATCCGGTGGCGCACGACAGACCGGCCGTGGCGGGCAAACTCTGGTACGTCGCCTACGGTGTCGAGCGGCTCAAAGGCTGGGCCCAGGGCCGGCCCGTCTGGAACTGCATCGAGTGTACCCGCATCAGCAGCAAGAACAAGGCGACGCCGCAGCAGGTGCGGTGCGAGGTCTGGATGTCCATCGTTCACGGGTCCATGGGACTGATCTACTTCGTGCACGAGTGGGTGCCGAAGTTCGACGAGGCGGCCCTGCTACACGATCCCGAGATGTACGAGGCGGTGACGCGGATCAATCAGCGGATCGCGAAGCTGGCGCCGGTCCTGAACAGTCCGACGATTTCAGGCGGCGCGGAGGTGCGGCCCGCCCAGGCGGAGATTCCCATCGCGACGATGGTCAAGAAGCACGAGGGGGCGGTGTACCTGTTCGCGGTGGCGATGCGAGAGGGACGGACGAACGCCAAGATCTCGATAGGGGAGCTCCAGGGCCGACAGACGGTGGAGGTCCTCGACGAGGACCGAACGCTGGAGGCGATCGACGGCGCGTTCGAGGACGAGTTCGAGCCGTGGGACGTGCATCTGTACCGCGTGCTTGGATCACCAAAGTCCGCGAAAGCCGGATGAGCCCGAGACAGGAGGCATCCCCATGCCGGGCGGGCGTTTTCGCACCGCAGGATCAGTCGATTCGTCGGCCTTCCCAGAGTTCTTGGATTCCCGCGTACGAGTAGACGACAAAGACTTGGACGCGTCGGCCGTCCACCGATCGCTCGAACAACAGATCCCGCGTCTGTTGACGGTGCCACTGGAAGGTCTGCGGCATCCTCGCATAGAGGATTTCGGGCAGGGTGCTGAGCGATTCGAGTCCGCCAAAGGCTTCGAGTTCGAGCCGCGTGGCCCCCAGCGTGCAGTCGAACGGCGTCGCCTGGTCGGCCAGAGACGCCGAACCCCGATATGTGAAGGTCGAATCCGTCTCGACGAGATTGCTGCTGGCCCGGGAGAAGTCCGCGAACAAATTGGTCTTGGGGTCGATGGCGAACGGGCCCCGTCGGGTGGGCAAGAGGAACGAACCCTCGATGGACAGCGTCAGAGGGATCGACACATCCATTCCTGGTACGGTGATGCGGGTGGCGTGTTCGACGGTCTGCGTCTGGATCGAGAGGCGGTCCAGGGTGAGGCTGAAATTGCGGAAATCGACCGTCATCTGCATTTGCGCGGAAGCGGGCGTGAGCGTGACTTCGGAGGCCGCGACTTGGGCTTCCCGCCCGTCGACCGTGGCGGCCAGAGAGAGGGAGAACCAGATATTGGCGGCCGAACCGGAAAATACAAAGGTGCCCTTGGCGATTTGCTGGGGTTTCGGATAGGCGTACCAAGCGGGGCCCTCGTACTCCCACTGGTCGGATTCATTCCCGAGCATCTCGTTCTTCACGGCCTCGTCGATCGTGTAGAAATGCCGCCCGAACCGTCCCGACCAGAACCGATAGACCGGCAGGGCGTCCAGCGGCTGGAGGGTCTTCGGAAACGCGTAGAATGCGACGCCCTCGAAGACCCAGAGGTCGGGGTATTCCTGTTCGAGAAACAGGCGTTCTTCCTCGTCGATGGTCCAGAAGTGCGTTTCCAGGACGGGGGACCAGAAGCGATAGACCGGATGTAGATTTTCCTGAATGGGCTCGTGGAAGGCGTAATAGGCGATGTCCTCGAAGACCCAGAGGGCGGGAGGAATCGTGGTGAGCTTCTCGCGTTCGGCGGCCGAAAGCGTGTAGAAGTGCCTGTCGCCGACGAGCGAGCGGAAGTGATACACGGCGCCGAAGCCCCGGTACTCATAGGCGCCCAGGTCCACCGCGGCCCCGAATTGGCGGGAGGAACCGTCGAGATCCGTCGGATTGGAGGCAAGATCGTATTCGGGATTGCCCGCGTCGATGCACGGCGAATCCGGTGACAGGCGATAATCGTCATAGGTCGGCCCGGTGAACCGCGGCTCGGCATCGAGGTTGCCGACCGACCAGTTCAGCGTGCATCCGGGCTCGCGGAAGGTCCCGTCTGGCCCGTTCTGGACGTTGCTGTACTCGACGGTGGCCGAGGAGGTCTGAATGGCCGTCCATTCATTGAGGGCCAGGTACACAGTCGCCCCCTGTGCGGCGGTGTTGTCCCACAGGATGCAGTGGCTCACGAGCGTGTGCCCCTGCCCTCGGGCGGCCAAGGCACCGCCCCGACCGGCGAGATTGGCGATGAACGTGCAGTGGAGGATCCGCGGGTTGCTGTTGAAAAGGCTCATCACCGCGCCGCCTGCGCCTTGGGCCTTGTTGCCCGCCAGGATGCAGTTGGTGATCAAGGGATTGACGCGGTAGTTCAAGATCGCGCCGCCGTCGGTACCGGCGGTGTTCGCGGTGAACGTGCACGCGTCGATCGTCGCCGGGACTTCGTAGAGGTAGAGGGCTCCGCCGAGCGTCTGGGCGGCGTTGCCTGCGAAGGTACACCGATGCAGGGTCAGTCGCGACAGTTTCCGCGGATCCGTGTCCGTCCGGCTGTGAACGGCCCCGCCGATCTGGGCCGTGTTCTGCTGGAAGATGCACCGGGTCAGCATCAGATCGCTGTCGTGGCTTTCGACGCCGCCGCCGGTGTTGGATTGGAACAGACAGTCGTCGATCGTCAGCACGGTGGTTTCGCAGAAGACCGCTCCGCCGCGCGACGCGTCCGAGGCGTTGTTCAGAAACGTGCAGCCTTCGAGAGACGCGCGGCTTTCGCGAAACAGCAGGGCGCCGCCCCACCATTGGACGCGGTTGCCCGAGAAAGTGCAGTTGTAGGCACGGAACTCGGCTTCTTCGCAAAGTACCGCCCCACCGGAGATGTTGTAGTAGCCGTTGACGATCGTCAGGCCCAGGATCGTCAGCCGCGTGCCCGGACCCGGACCGACTTCAAACGCGCGACTCCCGCGGGTCGGGCTGCCCTGGCAGTCGAGGATCGTTGCGGCCACGACGGCCGGATCGTTCGGGTCCCGACTGCGGATTGTGATCGCTTTGCCGCGGATCACGAGGTTGCGATACTCGTCGGTACTATAGCGGCCTTCGGAAAGAACGATTATGTCGCCGGTTTGGGCCGCCTCGACCGCCGCTCGAAGGGAGGAGTACTCGGTAGTGGGGCTCGTGCCGACGCGAAGTTCTCTTGCCTGAGTCGCCGCCCCCACCGCCAGCACCCAAGCGAACACGGACCAATATTTCCGGCCGACATGCCAAGCCATGCTTCTACCTCCACAAGAGCCCGTTCTTTACTTGGCTCCCCACTTGCCCAGTTTACCTAATTTAATCGGCTCTGTCCAGCTCTTTCTGCAGGGTTGGTTCGAAGTAGGGCCGAAAAACACATTAAAGTCCTATAAAATATCGATCGAGGCGGTATTCTACCCACTCCTTGAACCGCTCGGGGGAGACGGACATCGGATCCGGCCCGACCGACCGGAAGATGGTCGAACAGATCTCGTATGGGCTGGGACAGAAAGGGCCCGCGGGGTGCATCCAGGGAGGCTGCGTATCGGTCCCTTCGGGAATCACCGGCTGACCCTGCGACGGGGAAACGGCGAGGAGATAATCCTACAGCTTCTATCTTTTAGATTCGATGGTCCTGGCGGACGACGATCCGCTGGCCGCCGTCGAGACTTCGGTTCCAATTCTTGGGAGGCGCGATCTTGCGGAGCCTGTCCAACTGGCCGATTTCCTTGAGCCGGGTGTAGATGAGCTGCCAGGCGCAGGGCACATCCGGACGGACCTCGCAGCGGTCTTCGCAGGAGCCGCCGCATGGGCCGTTGAGCATCCGCTTGGCGCATCGCGTCACCGGGCAGATCCCGCCGTATTCGTGCAGAACGCACGACCCGCACGCGGCGCACTTCTCCGTCCAGACTCCCTGCTCTTCCAGGATGCCGATGAACGTGGTGTCCAGACCGGCGTAAACCGGTTTGTTGCGGTACCGCTCGGCGATGGCCTGAACGCCCGCGCCGCAGCCCAGCGACAAAACCGCGTCGTTGCGTTCGATGGCGTCGGCGGCCTGTTCGATGAACACGTTGTCGCATTGACGCTCGATGGTCAGTTCCTCGACCGTCAGGTCGAGCCCCTGCAGCCTCGACGCGATGCGTAGAGCCGAGCTGATGATGCCGACCTCCCGCTCGCCGCCGGCCAGGCAGACGGTGACGCACGTTCCACAGCCGAGCACGAGCACTTTTTTGTGTGCTCGGACGATATTCAACAATTCCGGGATCTTCTTTCGTTCCGCGACAATCATGACGCCGTCTCCAATCTGTGTTTCCGGCTGTTTTTGCCTAAGGGGCTCGGGCCGAGTTTTCGAACCGTCTCGACCATATCAAGAATGAGATCTGCCAAGGGACGGGCCATGGAGGCCGAGACGTTCACCATCCGGAGCCGTTCCTTCTCCAGACCCATCTCCTCGAGCATCTGTCGCATGGAATCGACCCGTTTCCTGGCGTAGAGATTTCCGTTGGTGAAGTGGCAGCCGCCTTCGAGGCAACCGGCGACCAGCACGCCGTCGGCGCCATTCTCAAACGCCTTGAGGAAATATTCGGTCTCAAGTCGGCCCGTGCAGGGCGTGCGGACGATGCGGACGTTCGGCGGGTACTGGATCCGCATTGTGCCGGCCAGGTCCGCCGCCGCATAGGCGCAGTAGTGGCAGCAGAAGGCCAGGATTTTCGGTTCAAACTCATCGTTCTTCATCGGGGGTCGTTCTCACCTTTCTCTGTTATCGCATAGCCGTTGCGGGCTTTTGTTTCGTCGCCGCAGCTTCCTCGGCGAACAACTGCTCGATCACCGCGCGGAACTGGTCGGTTTCGAAGTGGTTCAACTGAATCGCCCGGGCGGGACACTCCGAGACGCAGATCCCGCAACCCATGCACTTGGCGGCTTCGATTTGGCCTTTTCCGTCGGTGTTGCAATAGGGGGCGCCGTAGGGACACACGTGTACACAGGTCATGCACGAGATGCATTTGCTCTGGTCCACGCGGGACACCTGCGGGCTCACGTCAAGCTGCGTCTTGGACAGGATCGTCGCGGCCCTCCCGGCGGCGGCGCGGGCTTGGGCGATGCTTTCGTCGAGGAACTTGGGCGAATGGGCCAGGCCGCAGAGGAAAACCCCTTCGGTTGCGAAATCCACGGGCCGCAGTTTCATATGCGCCTCGACGTAGAACCCGTCGGCGTTCAGCGGCACTTTGAGCATGTCGGAGACGCGCTTGTTGTTGACGCGATCGGCCTCGATGCCGGTGCTCAGGACGACCAGGTCGCTCTCGATTCCCAGCGGTTCGGGGAAGTCGGGGCTCGTCAGGCTGACCTTGAGCCCGCCCGCTTCGGATACGACCGGCTCCTGCTGGCGGGTGTAACGAATGAAGACCACACCGGCCTGGCGGGCCTGCTTGTAGTACCGTTCGCGGAAGCCGTAGGTCCGCACATCGCGGTAAAGGACGAACACATTGGTGTCGGGGGATTGCTTCTTGATCGCCAGGGCGTTCTTGACCGCCATGGAACAGCAGATCCGGCTGCAGTAAGGTCGTTCGTCGTCGCGAGATCCGGCGCACTGGATCATGACCACATTCCTTACGCCGACGGCCAGCCTGTTTTCGTGGATTCGCTGTTCGAGCTCGACCTGGGTGATCACGTTCGTCGCTTTGCCGGCGAGGAACTTGCGCGTCGCGGCTCGTTCGGCGCCGGTGGCGACGATGACCGCGCCGGCGGAGACTTCGAATTTCTTGCCTTGTTGGGACAGCGTCGCATGGAACTCGCCGACGTGGCCTTTGACCTCGGTCACGTCCGCCTGGAGATACAGGTCGATGTTCTTGTGGCCCTGGACCTGGCGGATCAGATCGTCCGTCATGCCTGCGACGTCTGTGCCTTCCAGCGTGAAGTGGATGTCGTGCAGGTGGCCGCCGAGCCGCTCGGACCGCTCGACGAGGTGGACCTTGAAGCCCTGGTTGGCCAGGGACAGGGCCGCGGTCATGCCGGCCAGACCTCCGCCAATGACCAGGCCTTTCTGATCGACAACCAGCGTACCGCCCTCCAGCGGCGACAGCAGTCTCGCCCGGCCGATCGACATCTTGACCAGCTCGATCGATTTCCGCGTCGCAATCTCAGGCGAAGCCGAATGGACCCAGGAGCACTGGTCGCGGATGTTGGCCATCTCGAAGAGGAAGGGATTCAGACCCGCCTCTCGCATCGTTTCGCGGAACAGCGGTTCGTGCGTCCGTGGCGTGCAGGAGGCGACCACGAGGCGATTGAGCCGATGTTCTCGGATCGCATCGCGGATGGCCGAGAGGCTTGTATCCGAGCAGGTGAACATCGTGTGAGTTGCCATGACCACATCGGGCAGCGTCTCGACCGCTTTGACGACGCTCTCGACGTCGACGACCGAGCCGATATTGCGCCCGCAATGGCAGATGAAGACGCCGATCCGCGGCTCCTCGTCTGAGACGTCATGCTCGTCGGGGTACTTCTTCTTGACCGTCTGCGTGTTACGGGCGGAGGCAAGCAGCTCCATCGCCATCGACGCGGCGCCGCTGGCCTGCATGACGGTTTCGGGAATGTCTTTGGGTTCCTGAAAGGCGCCTCCGACAAAAACACCCGGTCGGGACGTCGACAGGGGGGCGGTCCGGTCCGTGGCGCAGAAGCCGTAATCATTCAGTTCGATGCCGAGCTTCTTGGCGCACTCGATCGCCGAGGAAGAGGCCTCCAAGCCGACCGAGAGCACGACAAGATCGAATTCCTGTTCGCAAATCTTGCCGGCCTCATCCACGAAACGGACTCGCGGATCCAGCGTCACCGGCATCTGCACGATACGGGACGGGATGCTCTTGACGTAGCGGACGTTGTTCTGGTTCTTCGCCCGCTCGTAGTACTGATCGAAGTCCTTGCCGTGGGCGCGGATGTCCATGTAAAAGATCGTGGCTTCCAGTCCCGGCGTGTGGTCCTGGGCCATCATCGCCTGCTTCGTCGCGGCCATGCAGCAGATCGACGAGCAATACTCATTCCCACACTTGGAGTCGCGCGAACCGACACACTGGATCCAAGCAATTCGCTTGGCCGGGCGACGGTCGGAAAGCCGCACGACGTGGCCCTCGAAGGGGCCCGCGGCCGAGAGCATTCGTTCGAACTCCACGCTGGTGACGACGTTGGGGTAGCGGCCATGACCGAACTCACCCTTGCGGGACGCGTCGAACTCCTCGAAGCCCGGCGTCAGGACGACCGCGCCGACATCGAGTTCGACCGTTTGTTCGCCCATGAGAGGGTCGATCGCGTTCTGTTTGCAGGCCGTGACGCACTCGCCGCACTCGGAGCACAGGGCGCAGTTGAGGCACCGCTCGGCCTCCGCCAAGGCTTGGTCTTCCGTGAATCCCCCTTCGACCTCCAGGAAGTTTTTCGTTCTCGATGCGGGCGCGAACTCTTCGACCCTGGCTCGATTCCTTTTCTCGACACCTCTGGTCTTCGGAAGCAGCTCTTGCGGCATCGGTCGCAACGTCTGCTCGAAGCGATTGCCGCGCAGGTCGCGTCCCTTGAGATACCGCGCGATGGATTCGGCAGCCCGTTTCCCGGCGGCCACCGCCTCGATCACCGTGGAAGGACCGGTGACGACGTCGCCGCCGCCGAAGACGGCCGCCATCGAGGTCATGCCGCAATCGTCGATGAGGAGATTGGAGTACTTGTTCACCGGTAACCCCGGCGCGGCCTTGGCGAACTCCGCGTCCGGCACGCTGCCGATGGCCAGGATCGCCATGTCCGCCTGGACGTCGAACTCCGAGCCCTTCACCGGGACGGGTCGGCGCCGGCCGGATTCGTCGGGCTCGCCCAACTCCATTCGCACGCAACGCACGTTCTGCAGCTTGCCGTTGCCGACGAACGCGACGGGAGCCGCGAGGTACTGGAACTCGATATTTTCGTCTTGGGCCTGCTTGACCTCTTCCGGCGAGGCGGGCATTTCCGCTGCGGTGCGCCGGTAGAGGATCGTCACCTTCCGGGCCCCGAGCCGCAACGCAACGCGGGCGGCGTCCATCGCGGCGTCACCTCCTCCAACGACGACCACGTTGCCTGTGATCTTGCGAGCGAGGCCGGCGTTTGCCTGGTGCAAGAAGTCGAGCGCCTGCATCACGCCGGGCAGGTCTTCTCCTTCAACACCCAGCTTGCTGCCTTTCTGCGTTCCAATCCCGATAAAGATCGCGTCATGATGTTTACGCAATTCTTCGATGCGGATGTCTTTTCCGATCCTGCAGTTGTAGGTGAAGACGACGCCTTTACGCCGGATCAATTCGATCTCGTGGTCCAAAACGCTGCGGGGGAGCCGATATTGTGGGATGCCCCAGCGGAGCATACCGCCGGCGGCGCTGGTGGCCTCGTAGACGGTCACGGCGAACCCCTGGTCGGCCAGGTCGTTCGCGACGGTCAGACCCGCGGGGCCCGCGCCGATCACCGCGACTTTCTTGGCGTTCGGAGCCGGTTCTTTCTCTTCGGGCAGGGTCAGCTTGCCCGAACGGATCAGCTCCATTTCTTTGTCCGAGGCGAATCGCTTGAGCAGGCGGATCGCGACGGCTTCGTCGGCTTTGCCGCGGGTGCAGACGCTTTCGCACGGATGGGTGCAGACGCGACCGCAGATCGCCGAGAGTGGGTTGCGCTGGCGGATCAGGTTGACCGCCTTGACATATTCCTTTTTTTTGATGAGCTGCACGTAGCCCTGGACGTTGACGTTGGCGGGGCAGGCCATTTTGCAGGGGGCGTGGCCGTTCTTGAGGATGCCGAAGAAGTTCGGCGTCGCCTGGGCGTAGTGCTTGGCGATGGCCTTTCGCGTGCCGAGCTCGCGATCAAAATGGTCGGGGACGTTCACCGGACAGGCCTGCGTGCACTCGCTGCAGCCATTGCACTTGTCCTCGTTGACGTACCGCGGGTGGCGTTTGACGGTCGCCTTGAAGTGGCCCGGCTCGCCCTGAAGATCGACCAGCTCCGACATCGTGAGGATCTGGATGTTCAGATTGCGGGCGCAGTCAACCAGCTTGGGCGACAAGATACACGTGGCACAATCACCTGTGGGGAAGGTCTTGTCGAGGTGCGACATCATGCCGCCGATGGCGGCCTCCCGCTCGACCAGGTAGACTTTGAAGCCCGAGTTCGCCAAGTCCAGCGACGCCTGCACACCGGCGATACCGCCGCCTTGCACGAGCACGGCGCCGACTTTTTTTTGACCGTTTTCACTCATATCGATAGCATTCCTCACGCGGCAACCACGGCTTTGACAATGCGTTCGGGCGAGATCATCAGCTTGTTGAGGCCGAGTTGTCCGGCCGGGATGCCCAGGCACAGGCCCAGAAGCTGCGTGATGTACAGGACCGGCACGTCGTGGTTTCGGCCTTTGATCTTCGCGACGTCGAGCTGCCGCATGTCGAGATTGATCTGGCACATGGGGCAACTGACCGCGATGCACTCGGCGCCGGCGGCCTTGGCCATCCCCACGATGTTGTCCGTCAGGGTCACGACCACGTCGGTGCGCGACATGGACAGGCCGCCGCCGCAGCATTCGGTTTTGTGCGGCCATTCGAGGGCGGTCCCGCCCATCGCGGTCACCAGTTGATCGAGCGATGTGGGATTCTCGGGGTCGTCGAAGCCGGTCACATCATGGGGGCGGACCAGGAGGCAGCCGTAGTAACTGGCGACCTTCATGCCCGCCAGCGAGCCGCGAAGGGCCCCGGCGATCTTCTCAATCCCGACGTCCTCCAGGAGCACTTCGAGGAAGTGGCGGATCTTGACCGAGCCGTCGTAATCCCGGCCGATCGCCTGGGCGACCTTCGCCCGCACCTGCGGGTTCGTCGCAACTTCGTGGTTGGCGACCTTCATCCGGTTGTAGCAAGCCGCACAGTTGACGACCAGGTCGAGACCAAGGTCCTTGACCTTGGCCAACGTGGCTGCCGACAGAGCCACCGCCAAGACGCGATCCGTCTGGTGTCCCGCGGTGGCCCCACAGCAGGTCCAGCCTTTCGGCTCGACCAACTGCGTTCCCAGCGATTGGGCCACGGCGAGAGTGGACTGATGCATGTCCCTCGCGGTGGACTCTGCCGAACAGCCTGGAAAATACGCGTATTTCATGTGTCCGCCGCCTTGTTCTCTTTGGTCTTTTTGAAGATCCGCCGCACAGCCTTGCGATCGGCCCCGGTCGGGGGCAGCAGGGCGATTTTGCGTTTCTTGAGCATGGTCGGGAACTTCTCGGTGTCGGCCATGAGCTTGCGGCTGCCGAGCTTGTACGCCGCGATCATCGCGATGTCGTAGGAGCGGCCGAAAACCTCGACCGTCTTGAGGAACGCCCTGTTGAAGAGCGGCACGTTCCCTTCGCCCTGGGCCGCTCCACGCTCCAACGCGATCTTGCGAAGGGCGTCCATGACTGCCGCGACGTCAATGCCCATCGGGCACCGCGCCGAGCAGGTCTCGCACGAAACGCACATCCAGAGCAGGTCGCTGTCGAGCAGATCGTCGCCCTGATCCAGGTGCAGCCGCCGCATCATCTCCGCGGGCGTGCATTTGGCCATCCCCGACACCGGGCAGCCGCTCGTGCACTTCCTGCACTGATAGCACGCGGACAGGTCCACGCCGGTGAGTTCGCGAACCCTCTTGGCGATGCCTCGGGACGCTTTGTTCTTCGAAATCGTTATTGCCATGTCGATACTCACTAAATCCGAAATTCGAATTTCGTGCTTCGTGCTTTCTTATGCCTTCGCCGCAACCTGTTTCTTCTCTTTGCCAGGCAACGCGGCCACCTTGGCCAGCGCCTTGAGCGCGACCGGCGTGACTTTGCGATATACCTGCGCCGGCCTGCACGGTTTGCCGTCGACCGTCAGCAAGTCCTCTACCTTGATGCCGAACAGCCGTTCGTTTTCCTGGAGGTAGGGCAGGATCAGCTCCCAGTCGGCTTCGGTGAGCTCGACGAACTTGCCGCCGTTGAGCTGCTGGGGCACGACCTTCTGGTGCGGGTCGCGGACGTAAATGGCTCCGCCGGAGGCCAGAGAGAACAGGTTGCTGCCGGGATAGGGCTCCGGCAGGGGGACAATCTTGCCGTCTTCGTCGAGCCGGATGCCGTTGAGGATCACGAAGCCGCCGCCGTTGAGGGGGTCGCCGGCCATGAAGGACTCGCCGAGAAAGTCCAGGCAGGTGCCGTTGATGACGACCCGCGGCTTGCCGACGGAGTTGATCAGGGGCCGGCCCGCGCCGTTGCCCAGGACGAAGATGCTGCCGCCCTTGGCGCCGTACATGAAGGTCTGACCGACATCGCCGTGGACGACGAGCGTGCCGCGTTTGATGATTTGGCCCAACTGGTCCTGGGCGTTGCCGTGGATGGTGATCGTCATGCCGTCGATGCCGGAGGCGATGTAATCGCCGGAACTGCCGTAGAGGTCGATCGTGACGTCGTCGGTGTCGGGACCCAGGCCGCAGCCATGGAACCGCTGGCCGTGCAGATCGAACGTGATGAATCGCCGCCAGCCTTTGAGGTAAGCGTCGAACAGCAACGTCGCATCGCTGCCGTGGCCCTCGGGCGCAAAACCTGCTGCGTCGATGACCAGGGTTGTTTCGTCCTTGAGCGGAGCCCGCAGAGCGCCGGCGGTCTTGAGGTCGATCAGGCGATAGGACCCAAGGGCCGGATCGATCGCGGTGATTTTGGGCAGGGACCGGAAGAGCCGATTGAGCTCGGTTCGAACAATGTGCAGGATGTGGCTTCGCCTCTTGGCGCCGGTCGGGTACCTGCGATCGTTGAGGAGGGTGAAGGCCTTTATCGCCACGGCGGTGTTTTCTTTGGCTGCGCCTCGATCCGCGAGGGCTCGGCAGGTGGTACGGATGACATCGAACGACCAGGTCGGCATGCCATTGCGGAGGTACTCGAACAGCCCGGCGGCGTTCCCGTCCCGCAGGAGGGCATCGATTTTCTCTTCGACCGCCTTGTCATGACGCAGGCAAGCGACATCTTTCGTGAAGTCGCAGGACTCGGTCGTCCTGGGCATGGGCACGGTCTGGCCGAACTTGTCCATGCAGGTCAGGTGAATCCTGCCATTGTTGTCTTTCTGCAGATTGAACAGGAACGCGCCGCCGTCGGTGTGGCTGCCGCCGCGGGCGTTCCAGTACTTGTCCGCGACCGGACAGATCCTCGCATCGTCCCCCGCCATGCTCTGCAGCGTCGCGTCGATCGCCTGTTTCTCCGAGGCGATCAGGCCGACCTGGATTTCGCCCTCGCAGGCCGCGAAGACCTGCGGCCGCAACATGGCGGTGTCCGTGATGCCGATGAGCTGGAGTTTTTTCTCGCGCGCCACGTTGCGGGCGATGATGAAGAACCAAGGCCCGTCGGGCGAACCGTGGATGTGCGTCGTCTGGATCGCCTTGTAAATCCGCTGCCGCTCGGGGCTGAGCCGGTCGAAGTCCAGTTCGGTCGTCGGGGCCATCGCTTCGATGATGTATTCGAGCGGGTAGTGATACGTCCGGTCCAATAGGTCGAACAGCAGGGCGGAGACCTCCGTGTCGGTCAGGAACTGCGGGAAGATGTTCCGCTGCTTGAGGTACTCGCTGACGGAGTGGTAGTTCGCGAAGTCGCCGTTATGGACCAGGGCCATGTTCATCGCGGCGAAGGGGTGCGCCCCGCCGGGATGCCAGACGCGCCCTTTCGTCGGATACCGCTGGTGCGCGATCCAGATGTGGGCCTTGAGGTCCTCGATCTTGTAGTACTTCACGATAGCCTCCGCATAGCCGACGACCTTGAGAATCATGATGTTGCGGCCGTGCGAGAGAACGAACGCCCGTTGTTGGCCGAGCGAGGCGTAGTATTTCTGGTTGAGCTTGAAACTATTCTGGCTGACGTACTCATCCTCAGCTTCGCGTCGGTCCATCGACGCAAACTCGTTGGCCTGGATGAAGGCGTCGAGCACCTTGGGTTTGACGCGGACGAAATATCGCCACACGTCCGGCGGTTTGACTTCCAGGTCGCCCACTGATTTCCAGTCCCTGACCTTGTCCAATTCTGCGGACGCGGTCACATCGAAGTACGGCGTGATGAATTCGCTCTCCACCTCGGCGCGGACCTTGGGGTCCAAGAGAGCGATGTGCAGCATATAACATTCGTCGAGCACCTCCCGACTGACGCCCAACTGTTCGGGCACCAGGCCGACGGCTGCAATGCCGCCGCCTTTGCCGTTACCACGGTTGTGCATCTGCTTGGACGGTTCGTAGATATGCCGGCCGGCGACGGGTTCCGTGCAGCAGAAGCCCACGACGCCGCAGCCGCCTTCCTCTTCGCCCTTACGCACGGTTTGCGGGTAGCCACAGGCGTCGGCCAGGGTTTTCCGCGAGTGCCCCAATTGTTCGATCAACGGTGTGTCCACGACTTATTGCTCCCCGTCGTTGGTGTAGTCCAGGTGCATCAGCAAGTCCGTCCGGCCGCGAAGCTCCGCGACGCTTCGCATTCCGAACCGCCAGAGGATGTCGACCAATTCCTCACGCCAGGCGTTGTACAGGTTGATCAGTCGTTGCGTGCCCCATTCGATGTTCATCTTGGCAGCCAACTCGGCGTCGGTTGTAGCGATGCCGCGCGGGCAGCCTCGACCGCTCTCGCAACGATTGCAGCGCACACAGCCCAGGGCCACCATCTCGGAGGTTCCGATGACCACCCCGTCGGCGCCGAGGGCGATCGACTTGGCGATGTCGTGCGCAGTGCGGATACCGCCGCTGGCGATCAGCGTCAATTTGTCCCGGACGCCCTCGGCCTGGAGGAACTTGTGCACCCGGCTGATGGCGTATTCGATGGGCATCGCGATGTTCTTCTTGGCGATGTCGGGGGCGGCGCCGGTGCCGCCGTAACCGCCGTCGATGTGGAGGATGTGTGAGCCCGCGGCATAGCTGCCGACCGCGACCATGTCCACGTCGTTGGGCGTGGAGACCTTCGTCGAGACCAGAGCCCTGCGGTTGATGTGCTTGATCCAGTCGAGGTGCTTCATGTGATCCTCGATGGAGTAGACGCTGTGAAACGGGAAAGGCGAGAACAGCGAGATCCCCAGTACCGCCTCGCGCATCTTCGCGACCGCAGGCGTGTTTTTGTCGCCAAGCAGGTGGCCGCCGAGACCGGGCTTAGCGCCCTGGGCGTACTTGAACTCGACGATCGGCACGCGCTGGATCGTCTCCTCGCGGACGCCGAAGAGGCCCGTGGCGACCTGGGTGATCACGTGGTCGTCGTAGGGCCGCATCCGCTCCATATAGCCGCCTTCGCCGGTGCAGGTGAAGGTGTTCCAGGCGGTACAGGCGCGGGCTTTGGACAGCTGTGTCACGTTACTGACCGAACCGAAGGACATCCCGCCACCGTACCAGGGGACATCGATGCGGATCTGGGGGCGGTCGTCGCCCCGGCGGTTGAGCTCGATGCTCGTGTCGATTTCGTCTTTCGACACGGTGGACGATGGTTTCTCCGGGAACTTGAACCGCAGCTTATCGAATCCGCCGCCGGAGTTGCCGACGCGGTGTTCGAATCCGCACTCGGCGGGCGGCACATGGCCGGTCTCGGCCATCCGCCAGGTGGCCAGGATCAGATCGGCCGTCCAGCGGTAATCGCCGAGGATCTCCATCATGGGGTTTTCGACGATCTGCAAGGCTTTCTGAGGACAAGCCGCGACGCAGTAATGGCTCGTTTTCTCGCAAGCCGGGCCGATGCACAGGTGCGACTTGGGCTCGCAGAAGAGCTTGTAACTTCCCTTGCGGACGTGGACGCCGTAGGGACAGATCTCGGCGCACTTGCCGCAGTGGATGCAATCGTGGCTCCGCCGCAGGATGTACTTGGAGATCTCATTGCGGTAGCGTGACGGCGCCGTCGCAATCTTCCGCTCGACCTGGACCTGCGGTACACGCGTTTCGAGCGTCTTGGCCGGCAGGATGGCCGCTAGATTACTTTCTTTTGCCGAAAAGCTTGCCAAAGGTTTCCTCCTCGAGGTCTTCAAAGAATATGGCTCGGCCGACATCTCCCCTGAGCCGACGGGCTTCCCGCATGCCCATCGCCCCCATGACCTCGATCAATTGGTCGTGCCAGGCGCCGATGAGATTGGTCATGCGTCCAGCGGCATAGTCAAACGGAACGTCTTCGAGCTTGGCGGGGCACGACCTCCCCGGTTCGCACCGGTCGCACAGGTGACACTCCAGACCGATCATCAGGGGCAGATCGATGCTGACCAGGTCCGCGCCGCAGATGATCGCTTTGGCCATGTGCTCGGCCAAAGCGATGCCGCCGCCGGCAATGAGCGTGACTTCGTCTCTCACACCCTTCTCGATCAGGGTCGTGTGGATCTTGCGGATCATGTCCGTGAGGAACAAGGGCTTGTCCACGCCGATCTGGTTGCCGTTGGCGTCGGCTAAGACGTGTACGACCTCGATCTCCTCCCGACATGCCAAGTCGACGGCTCGGTGGATGCCGGTGGCGTCGAGCGGCACGCGGATAGAGACGACGATGTGGGGATACTTGTCCTTGAGCCGCTGGATCCGACTGACGACGTCGGGGCCATCGTAGGTTTCCACGAGTCGCGTTTGCCTCATCGCGTCCGGGGGGACGACGGGTTCCTCCGGACTGAGGCAGAACGCCACATAGGGCAGAATTTTCTGGGGATCCTCAGTCAGGAACGGCAGCTCGGAGGGTCGGGCCATGGCGATCAGATCGGTGCGTCGGGCCGTTTCGCGAGTGGCGGGCCCGAGTTTGGGCAGTGTATGTTGCGCGGACTGGACATTCAGAATCAGCGGCATCTGGATCGAGAGGCAGGGGACGTCGGTCCGGAAGGACTCGCCCTGGAAGTTCAGATACGCGGGTTTTCGTCCGATGTCCACGGCTGTGCTGATGTACTCGCGACCGTGAATGCCGTCGCGTGTGGGACGCACAATCTCGGACATGTCGGTCCACATGGAATCAAAGCCCGGCCCGGTGAAGGGGCCTCGATAGCCGGCACCGGAGACCGGGATCTTGGCGGTCTCGGCCTGGGCCCAGGTCGTCTGGATGATCGCGGGTTTCCAGTACGAGTTTCCGAGTTTCTCCCACGCAGGATTGACGGACAGACGCAACAGGCCCTTGGTGCAATTCTGCACGCAAGAGAAGCAGCCCATACACTCGAAAAACAGCGTGTCGACGGCGTTGAGCGTGCGGACGTATTCCGCCTCCTGTCGATAGCGGTCCCAGACACAGGCTTTCTTCACACAGTTGTGACAACGGGCGCAATCCTCCCGCCAGTCCAACACGCCGAACTTGCCGATCCGCGGCCGGCGGGGCGGTACCGCCTTGGTTTCGATATGATATTTCTCTGGCATGGAATCACCCGGACAATTACAGGCCTGCGGCTGCACGGAGCTTCGGTACGATGTCCTCTTTGCCTCCCGAGACGATATGAAGGCCGTGGACGCCTTTCATGGCCTTGAGCTTGGCGATGATCTCGGCGCAGATGGTCAACCCTTCTTTCTCCTGGGCTGGCGCGGTGCCGGCGGTTTTCAGTCTGGCGACGACGGCATCCGGGATCGAGAGATCGGTGTGGGTGTCTCGCAGTTTTTCGGCCTCCTCCACACTTGTCAAGGGCAACACGCTTGCCAGGATTGCGGTCTTGTGCAGCAGGTTCTCTTGGCGTGCGGCCTCCAGCCAGGCGGCGAAACCCTCCACGTCGAAGACCGGATGCGTCTGGAGAAAATCGGCGCCCGCCTCGATCTTCTTGGCGAGTTGAATCATGTTCAGGTCGAGGGGTTTGAGGTATGGATTTACCACCGTTCCGATCAGCAGCGAGAACTTGCCGGCGATGGGCGTGCCGTCGAGAAGCGTTCCTTTGTCGCGCATCTGCCGAGCGGTCCAGACGAGCTGGATCGCGTCCAGATCGTAGACGTTGGCAGAGTCGGGACATTTCGTAAGGCTTTGATGGTTGCCCGAAGTGCACAGGACGTTGCGGATGCCCAGGATAGATGCGCCCAGAAGATCAGATTGAAGAGCGATGCGGTTGCGATCCCGCGTGACGACTTGGTAAATCGGTTCGAGGCCCAGGCGCAACAAGGTCGACGAGACGGCGATGCTGGAGATTCCGACGCCGCTGTGGTTGTCTGCGACGCTCACCGCCGCCAGGCTGTTGCCCATGGCCTCGATGGCGGTCTTGACCGTTGAAGCATCCGCCGCAGCGGGGGGCAGATATTCGGCGGTCAGGACGAATTCCTCCGCTTTGATCCTGCTCGCAAGGGTTCCATTCGAGGTCTTCATGCTGCGTTCTCCCTGCGGGTCGGAGTCCCAACGATCGATTCGGTACGGGGACCTGTGGCCCGGACCGTTGTCGTTTGGAGCCGGTTCTGAAATTGCTTGATCTTCATGACAACCTCGTCGAGGTTGCCCTGGCTTTTGGAGATGGACAGGACTCGATTTTTGCCGAGGCCGACTTCTTCCATCAGGTCCTCGACCGCCTGGCCCCGCTTAAACGCCCGCAGGACGCCTTCGAGATTCCGGCAATCCTCGGGTCGACAGCCGCAGAGCACGACGCCGTCGGCGCCGCTCTCAAAGGCCTTGACCAAGTAGGGGATGGTGATCTTGCCGGAGCAGGGCAGGCCGAGCATTTTGAGATCATCTTCGCCGAATCGGGTCGCGAGCTTTCGAGCCTCGCTCTCGGTCATGCTGTTGGAGCAGTAGAAAAGCTGTATCATCGGTTCATTTCCCGTCAATTATGCTTGACCCGAAGGCAGACCGCGGAGACAATTGAGATCGGGCCTCAAGCCCACCCGCGGTCGCAGCGTTGTGCCCGATCACGGATTCGCAAATGCCGCAAAATAGCAAGAACAAGAACAGGAGGGGCAAGGCTTGTTTGCTCTCGGCTGCCGCTAATCAGCAGAGGGGTCACCAAGCACGGGATTTCGCGCCTGACAGGCCCAAGCAAGCCTTGCCCACAACCCAACGCTTTCTCGTTGCCATCACGTTCTGCGTCCTAACACTCACTGGCGACTGAAGCGGGCCAGAAAATCCAGGTAATGCCTCAGAAGCCACATTTTTTCCATGAACTGGGGCCATCCGCACGAGGGTTTAAACGCCGGTTCGCAGGACTGTCCATCCGATCCCGGCGGGTCCTCGGCGGCTTCCGGCACGATCATGACGCCGGAATGTGTCGCGTGCTGAAGCTCCCCCCAGATCTCATCCCAGACGTTTAGTGCGTCCTGGGTAACGTTGCCAACCACATTCTGGAAATGCTTCAACTCGACCTCGGGCGAAGGCGCCTGCGCGATCGTGCGGGATTGTCCGCCGTCAAACTTCAGTAATTTCAGGCTCTGACTCATACGAATGAGTAAAAAAACGCAAAGACCGTGCCAGGAATGCCTCACAAGGGGATGTGGTATATCTTCGCAAATTAAAAGGACTTATGCGAACGCGACTGAAAGCGATGGAGCTAGGGTTTCTTCAAGAAATGGTACAATATATATACCATGGTCTAGTTTTTAGTCCAAAGCTTGTTTCCCTTGGACAAGCGTGCTTGCAGGCCGGGGGGGATTCCGCCCCGGCGACGGACCGAGGGTGTGCGTTGAAATCAACGATCAGCCATCCGAGATCATCCTGGCCCTGCCCCTTCGATCCCGTAATCTGCTATTCGCTTTCGCAGGGTGGTTCGGCTCAGGCCCAGTTTGGCGGCCAAGGTTCGCTGGCTCATGCCTTCAGCCAAGGCTCGGGCGATGATCGTTCGCTCGATCGACGCGTGCAACTGTTCCCTGGCGCCGGCGGACTCCTCGGCGGTCGTATAGAACCGTTCGATCAGGGTCCGGATCTCCACTTCCAGGGCCGCACGGTCGGAAGAACTTTTTCGGGACCCCTTAGCCGGGACGTTCGCCAAGATCTCCGGCGGCAAAATGCTGGCGGTCAACGTATTGCCGGGGCTCATGACCACTGCATGTTCGATGCAATTCTCCAGCTCGCGGACGTTGCCGGGCCAGGAGTACTCCAGCAGCCGGTCGAGGACCTCCCGCGTGATCTTGGTCACGCTCTTGCTGTTCTCGCAGTTGTATTTTTCGAGGAAGTGGTCGACCAGCAGGGGGATGTCCTCGCGTCTTTCCCGCAGCGGCGGCAAATGGATTGGAACGACGTGCAAACGGTAGTAGAGATCCTGGCGGAACTTGCCTTCGCGGACGGCTGCCTTGAGGTCTGTATTCGTTGCGGCGACGATTCGCACGTCTACCCGCAGGGTTCTCGCGCCGCCGACTGCTTCGAACTCGCCTTCCTGCAGGACACGAAGGACCTTCACCTGCACGCGGGGGCTCATCTCCGCGACCTCGTCGAGGAACAGCGTTCCCTTATCCGCCAATTCGAAACGGCCCTTGCGGTTCTGGATCGCGCCGGTGAACGCGCCTTTGACATGCCCGAACAGTTCGGATTCCAGCAACGTCTCCGGCAGGGCGCCGCAGTTGACCTTGACTAAGGGGCCTTTGGATCGCGGGCTATTATAGTGGATCACGTTGGCGACGAGTTCCTTGCCGGTGCCGGTCTCGCCGGTGATAAGAATGGGGGCGTTGGACTTGGCGGCGGTCGCTGCGGTTGCGAGCACCTGCTGAATGGTCTTGCTCTGGCCGATGAGGTTTTCCAATCGATAGCGGCTTCGCAGTTCTCGAACCGTCTGTTCGTCGCGAAGCAGGATCTCGTCCTTGTCGACTTTGAGCAGTTGGTTGATCTTGAGCACCTGAGATATGAGGGAAGCCACGATGGACAGCAACCGCAGGTCTTTGTCGAGCGTCGCGTCGGCCGCAAAGGGGCGGTCCACGCTCAGGGCGCCGACAGTCTCATTATCCACCTTCAGCGGCACGCAGATGAATGCGATGGGCCAGGCGGCGTCCACCCGCCTGGCGGCGGTGCGGTCCAGGAAACGCGGGTCTTTGTGGATGTCCGGAGAGATCGTGGGCAGGCCGGTCTTGACGACGTGGCCGGTGATGCCTTCTCCGATGTCGTATTCGCCCCGCGCCCGCTCGGCGGCCGAGAGCCCGTGGGCGGCCGCGATCCGCAACTTACCCGTCGTGCGGTCGAGCAGGACAACCGTGCCGCGAATCATGCCCAATTCGCTGGCCAAGACGGTCATGGTCTCTTCGAGGAATGAGCTGGGGGTCAGGGCGGTGCCGAGGGCCTCGCCCATGCGGGTCAGGAGGCTCAGTTCGCGATCCTCTCGCGATTCGGCGGCGATGGCCAGCTTGCCGTCGACGATCCTGAACCATTGGGGTACGCCGATCGCGGTGCTACGCCGGTTGGCGGCCTTGCGAAGTGTCAATGTCCGCAGACCGCGGGAGATCCCGATTTCCAGGACGACTTGGGTGATATGCCGCACCTTGGCGAGGAAACGCGGTGAATGCGCTTCGGTTTCGAGCAGCCAGTAGGCGATGGTGCTCAGGTCGAAGAGGCGAGGGCAGATGTGCCCGAAGAACCGCAGGACTATGTCTTCGTCGCCCCAGAGATCGAGCATGCCGGTGAGGCTGTCGAAGATGTATTGGGTGCTGGCTCCCGCGGCGGCTCCCGCCTCGGTCAACGCTTTTTCGAGTTCCGCCGGGTCGGAGGGATTGGCCACGTGCAGGACTGACCCTCGCGTCGATTCCTCGGTCGACTTGTAGAAGTCCAGGAAGACCTGATCGTTGTTGCCTTTGCCCGAGGAGAAGCAGTCCACGAGGTGGAACGCGCCCTGCGACATGCCCTCAGCATAGGCCCGATAGATCGTCTGGGGAGAGCGGTTGAAGCTGATATAGGTGACCGGAGAATGCTCAGCCTCGCTGGCGGCCAGAAAACTCGAAACGAACTTGTCGACCGGCGCGCCGGAATCCACTTCCCAGACGACGTTGTCGCCGGGCGAGAGGCCGCCCATCAGGTGGTCGATTTCCGCAATACCAGTTGTCAGCACCGACTTACTCAACGGATGACCCGCAAATCACTTCAAAACGATCGTGAACGATATCCCCTCCATTCTACCGTCCAGCCAGGCTCTGGGGGGAAGAAAACTGAACCAACTTCAGCATTGCGGGTCCCTACACCGAGTGGAGGTTGCTCGGCGCGACCTGCTGACGGTTCCCGAACGAGAAGCTCCTCTGGGACGGCAAGAACCTGCGTTTCACCAATAACGAGAAGGCCAATGAGTACGTCAAGCCCCACTTCCGCAAGGGCTGGGAACTCAAGGACGTTGCAGTGTGATCTTACCCGGCGTATCGGGACGGGATGGGGATTTCGCCTTGAAATCCTCACCGGCACAGGCTATCTTCGCATGTACGTCATGTGATGCGAATCGCCGCATTTTGCTGCAGGAGGTGCCTGTGACAACGCGATGGCTTCTGTCGTTTCCGCTTCTTGTCCAGTTCGTCCTCCTGGTCGCTGCGCCGGCGGCCCAAGTCCGCATCGATGCGGACATCGTGATCTATGGAGGCACTTGTGCCGCGGTGACCGCGGCGGTTCAGGCCGACCGCATGGGCAAGTCGGTGGTCATCGTTTGTCCCGAGAAGCACCTGGGCGGTATGAGCAGCGGCGGTCTGGGTTTCACCGACACCGGGGACAAATCCGTCATCGGAGGCTTGTCACGCGAGTTTTACCATCGTCTTTGGCTTCACTATCAAAGGCCCGAAGCCTGGCGGTGGCAGAAGCGAGAGGAGTTCGGCAATCGGGGCCAGGGCACCCCGGCCATCGACCTGGAGCGGCGGACCATGTGGATCTTCGAACCCCACGTGGCCGAGCGGGTGTTCGAGGACTTCATTGCAGAATGCGAGATTCCCGTCTATCGCGACGAGTGGCTCGACCGCGATTCGGGCGTTCGCAAAGACGGTTCTCACATCGTCTCGATCACGACGCTGGGCGGCAAGACCTTCACCGGTCGGATCTTCATTGACGCCACCTACGAAGGGGATTTGATGGCAGCCGCCGGCGTTCGTTACCACGTCGGACGCGAGGCCAACGACCGCTACGGCGAGCAATACAACGGCGTCCAGAAGGACGTTCGCCATCACGGACATTACTTCAAGAAGCCGGTCAGCCCTTACGTGGTTCCGGAGGATCCGTCGAGCGGATTGCTGCCGCGGATCAGCTCGGAGCCGCCGGGCGAGAACGGGCAGGGCGATCATCGCATCCAGGCCTACTGTTACCGCATGTGCCTGACGCAAGTGGAAGGCAATCGCATTGCTTTCCCAAAACCCCAAGGATACGACCCCAATCAGTACGAGCTGCTGCTCCGCGTGTTCAACACTGGCTGGCGAGAGGTCTTCGCGAAGTTTGACGCGATCCCCAACGCCAAGACCGACACGAACAATCACGGTCCTTTCAGCACCGACAACATCGGGATGAACTACGAGTATCCGGAGGCTTCGTATGCCCGTCGGCGGGAGATCCTCATGGAGCACGAGGTTTACCAGAAAGGGCTGATGTACTTCTTGGCCAACGATCCCCGCGTGCCTCCGGATGTTCGTGAGCCGATGAGCCGATGGGGTCTGGCCGCCGATGAGTTCAAGGACAACGGCGGCTGGCCGCACCAGATCTATGTCCGCGAGGCCCGCCGGATGATCGGCCGCTACGTCATGACCGAAAACGACTGCCTGGTCCGGCGTCAGACGCCTGAGCCGGTCGGGATGGGCTCCTACGTGATGGATTCGCACAACGTTCAGCGGTATGTCACGAGCGACGGATTCGTTCAGAATGAAGGCGATGTCGGCGTTTCCCCGCCTCGCGCGTATCAGATCGCCTTCGGGTCGCTGACTCCCCGCCAGGAGGAGTGCACGAATCTGTTGGTGCCGGTGTGCGTGTCGTCGTCGCACATCGCCTACGGCTCGATTCGCATGGAGCCGGTGTTTATGATCCTGGGCCAGAGCGCCGCCACTGCGGCGTCGTTCGCCATCGACGCGGACTGCGCGGTGCAAAAGGTGGATTACCGGCGCCTGCGGGACAGGCTGCTGGCGGACGGGCAGGTGCTCAGCCGATAGGTCGCCTTTGACCCTTGGGAAAATGGGCTTGCATCGGTTCGTCCAGGGGGCTATAATCACTTCTGTAGGTTGATGATCACCATAATTACTGGGGGATGGAACCCGCTTTGGGGAAGGACGGTCCCGTCGAGTTGCGCTCGTTTCCGCCTAGAAAGCGCATTGAGCTTCAACGGACGTTGGGCGGTTTGGGTGTGTACACCCTGCACACAACAACAACCGGGCAGGAGCATGCTGCACCGGAGTGAGGAGGATCAGCGATGAAATGGCCAACGGTTCGAAACGTGCTATTGGCGGCGGCTTTTTGGTGGGTTTTCACCGCAAATCTGCCGATAGGGGGCGGCGCCGTTGCGATCGCCTCCGGCGACGACGAGGATCGGGTTCTTTCGGACAAGAGCGATCCGAAGGAACCGAACGATCCTGCGGATCTGCCTGTGATCGTCGAAAATTTCGACGATGACCGCTTGAGCGATTCCTGGACGCTGTCCGGCGATGACCTCGAGAATTGTCGGATGGAAGAGGCCAACGGTCGTCTGGAGTTCTTGGCGACGGAAAAGGCCCAAGGGGTCGCGGCGTATTGCGTGGCGACGGGTTGGCAAATCGATCCGACGCGCGACTTCTCCTTGCGGGTGAACTACCATTACGGCCTGGTGAGCGACACCGATGGTCGGCTCTTCCTCGGCCTCTCACCCGATGCGAATGATCTGTCCACGCGGTACGTCATGCTCGGGGTCGGATGCGGCAGATACTACCCCTACATCTGGTTCGAGTCCATCGACGCACGGGATGTACAGATGGACTTCAACGGCCGTCGCCAGGAGGACGGGACGCTCTACGTTTCGTACCACGCGGCTCGTGACGAACTATATCTCAGTACGATCAGCTATGGCGACCCCAACGCCTGGGCGGTGATCGGTGGTCTGCTTGGAAACTCTTGGCAGGGCGGCCTCGTCACTGTTTTTCTGGGCGGCGGCACCGACGGTCAGGAGATCCTCTCAGGCGAGGCCTGGTTCGATGATTTCATCGTCGATGCCGGCAGTGTGACAGGTTTCCCGTCGAAGGAAGCAATTCGCGAGGTGTACCGGTTCTGGGCGCCCGCCGTTTCGCAGCATTTCTACACGATGGACACCGCGGAACGGGACTGGCTCATCCGTGAATTCGCGGAGGTCTGGATCTATGAAGGTCCGGTTTACAAGGCGGCTTCCTCGGCGTTCGACAAGGGGCTTCTGCCTGTGTACCGATTCTGGTCTCCGATCAATTCGTCTCACTTCTACACGATTGCGGAGGCCGAGAAGGAAACGTTGATCGAGGAATATTCGCACTCCTGGATTTTCGAGGGCGTGGCCTTCTATGCTTATCCGGAGGGTTCTCAGCCCGCAGAATGCCTGCCTGTCTACCGATTCTGGAACGTCGTCGACAACGACCACTTCTATACGATGGACGAGGGCGAACGGGACACGCTCCTGCGGGAATATCCTCATCTTTATGTTTACGAAGGGGTCGCATTCTACGCGTATGGGCTGTAATCCGTTTCTTGAGCGGCAATCTGAAGCGTCTGAGGAACGGCCCTCACAGAGCAAGACTGTGGGTATGCATCCGTGAACAGTTCCTGTGATTTCTTGTGGGACCGAAGCAATTGCGATAGGATGGCTCGAAAGCGTCGGTTCCCCGGCGGTATTGCATGTCGGCGCATGGAAAGGAGTGGGAATGACTCGGCAGGCACAGGACTTATCACGGCGAAGCGTTTTGAAGGGATCGTTGATGGGGGGGACGCTGTTGGCCCTGAGGAGAATCCCGGCGTATTCTCAGCCAACTGAGAACGGGCGTTTACGACTGGGCGGGCCGGTTTTCGAGAAATGGCAGGACCCGCAAGGTTGGGTGAATGCGGTTCGACGTCTTGGTTATCGGGCAGCCTACTGTCCGGTCGGGCCCATGGCCTCCGATGACGAGGTACGAGCCTATGAAGACGCCGCTCGAAAGGCCGATATCGTCATCGCGGAAGTGGGAGCTTGGAGCAATCCGATCAGTCCCGACGAGCCGATACGAAAGGCCGCTTTGGAGAAGTGCTGTACACATCTGGCGCTGGCCGACCGGATCGGCGCGAGGTGCTGCGTCAATATCGCGGGTTCCCTCGGCGATACTTGGGACGGACCCTCCGCCAGGAATTTCACGCAGGAGGCGTTCGATCTAATCGTTCAGACGACCCGCTCAATCATCGACGCGGTCAAGCCGACGAGAACGTACTACACCCTGGAAACGATGCCCTGGGCGTATCCCGATTCCGCGGACTGCTATCTGAGGCTGTTCAAAGCCATCGACCGAAAGGGCTTTGCGGTGCATCTGGACCCGGTGAACTTGGTGTGCAGCCCGCAGCGGTACTATGGCAACGCCGATCTGATCCGCGAATGCTTCGAAAAGCTCGGCCCGCACATCCGCAGTTGCCACGCCAAGGACATTCTCCTGCAAACGAAACTGACCACGCATCTGGACGAGGTCCGCCCGGGCACTGGGGGGCTGGACTATGCGGTGTTCCTGAAGGAACTGAGCCGATTCCCCGGCACGCCGCTGATGCTGGAGCATCTGCCCAACGCCGAGGAATACCAGAAGGCCGCGGACCACGTCCGCACGGTCGCCAAGGGCCTCGGGATCTTCGACCTGTCGTAGGACCGTGCTTGACTTGGGCCCTTGCCATCGGATAGACTGAAAAAGGACTATTCGCCTATGGATCGCCATCTTGCGGGCTGTTTCGCAGACGCGATTCCTTGTCGCTCGAACTTGGGGGGATGGAGGACCGATGATGTTTGTGGAGAGAAACCCTCTTTCGATGCGGATGATCTCTGTCTTGATTTCGGTCTTTCTGGCGGTCTCCGCCTCGACGGCCCAATACAGCGGGGGCACGGGCGACCCGAACGACCCCTATCAGATCGCCACCGCTGTTGACCTGATCGCTCTTGGCGAGCGGCCCCAGGACTATGACAAGCACTTCGTTTTGACGGCCGACATCGATCTGGACCCCAACCTCCCCGGGGGCAAGGTATTCGACAAGGCTGTCATTGGGGCGGCTGAATCTCCGACTGCTTCGGAGGGCTCTAACCGGGCGACCCCCTTTACCGGCGTTTTCGACGGCAGAGGTCATGTGATCTGGAATCTGACAATCGTGGGAGGGGGGTATCTGGGCCTTTTCGCAGAATTGGGCGCTGAAGCTCAGGTCCGCAATCTGGGTTTGGAAGCTGTCGAGGTCAGCGGAACCGGCTGCTTCGTCGGATGCCTCGCAGGCGTAAATGACGGGACCATCGCCATGAGCTATGTTTGCGGTTCGGTCAGAGCCGATGAGTGTGTTGGCGGGCTCGTGGGGTTACACCACGGTCGCATCGTTACGAGCTACAGCCGCAGTTTTGTCGGCGGTACCAACAGTGTCGGCGGCCTCGTGGGTCAGAATTGGACGGGCTCGATTGTCTCCAGCTACAGCAGCGGCCCCGTCAGCGGCATCGACCGCGTGGGAGGCCTTGCAGGTGATCTTGTCGCCTTTGTCGGTGGGCCGTCCGTGGAGGAACACTTCGTGACCGGCTGTTTCTGGGACATTCAAACGTCGGGCCAGATCGTGAGTGCCGGCGGCATGGGCAAGACCACCGCCGAGATGCGCAGGACAAGGACGTTTCTCGATGCCGGCTGGGATTTCGTGGGCGAGATGACTAACGGCACGGAGGAGATCTGGTGGATCTTCGATGGGCGGGACTATCCGAGGCTGTGGTGGGAGAGGGTGATGGGGGACGACTTCGAGGATGGCAAGGCAGGACCCTTGTGGTTTGTCTACGAGCCCGAGCCGGAACTCGCCCGAATTCGCGAGGTGAACGGGAGGTTGGAGGCGCGCACCGCCGGGTCGTGGGAGAACGTGGACGCAGTCTACGTTTCCGACGGCTGGCAGCTCGATACGACCAAGGACTTTGCGATCCGCGTTGATTTCCATTTCAGCAAGCAGGGCGCAGGCGATGGACGGGTTACTCTCGGCGTAGGGCCGAGTCTTGATCCTGATATCAGGCGATGGGCGGAACTGGAGGCCGGCTGCTTCGACACCGGGCCGTTCTATCTGTACGAAGTATCCGACGGATTCTGGGTGCAGGAAGTAGTTGCCGATCGTTCCGCCGACAAAGGGACGCTCTTCATGTCCTACAATTCGACTGCCGACGAGCTGTACTTCAGTCATTCGGGTTACGGCAAGGCGAACGCCTGGCAGACGGTGTCCGGATTGCTCTCAGGCCGATGGAGTCGCGCGCCGGTCTACGTTCTCCTGGGCATCGGTTCCGAGGGGATGGTTCTGACCGGAACCGACGCCTGGCTGGACGACTTCGCGGTCAATGTGGGCACGCTTGTCCAGGCAACGCTGGATGGCGAAGACGACCTGGATGACTGAGGTTCTCCCGATTGCGCCGGTTACGCACGGCCAAACAACCCGGGTCCATGGCGTGTGACCTGCGAGAGACCCTCGAACATGACTTTCCGTTCAATCGCGGGTTTCCGTTTTGCGGAAATCCGTCTGGATGCCCCGGTGGACGGCTCGTTTGCCGTAGCGGTCGCGGATCTTGTCGACGACCTGGTCGAGCTTCTTGAGCTTTTCCTCTTGAGGGTCGGGAAAAAGCAGTTGCTGGCCGGCGCGTTCGTCCTCCAGGCCCGAGACGCCGAAGCCCAGCAGGCGTAACGGCCCGCCGGAACGACTGTGCCATTGGTGGAAGACCCTCGCCGCGGTCTGCCACAACAGGTTCGTTACATTCGTGCTCTCGCCAAACGTTTGGCTGCGGGTCACGGTGCGAAAATCCCCATAGCGGAGTTTCAGGGTGATGGTCTTGGCCTTGAGCCCTCTTTGCCGCAGACGCTGGGCCACTTCTTCGACCTGCTCCATCAGTACGCCCAGCAGAACGTCAGGATCGGCGACATCCATCGCGAAGGTCTGTTCGCTGGAAAGGCTCTTGCACTGGCGGTCCGGCTCGACCGGGCGGTCATCCCGCCCGTGGGCTAGTTCCCGCAGCTCTTCGGCGGCATTGCCCACGATTTCCCTTAACTGGATTACGGTCCGGGTGCGAAGCTGGCCGATCGTTTCGATGCCCCGGTCGCGCAGGGCCTTTTCCGTCACCTTTCCGACGCCCCAGATCTTCCCCACCGGCAACGGGTCGAGCATTGCCTGGCGGTTCTCTTCCGTAATGACCACAAATCCATCGGGTTTTCGCAGGTCCGAGGCGAGCTTGGCGAGAAACTTGTTGGGTGCTACCCCGACCGAGGCGGTCAGGTGGGTCTGCTGGCGAATGCGATCTTTGATCGCTTGCCCGATGGCGGGGGCGGGTCCGAACAGGTTCTCACTGTCGGTCACGTCGAGGAACGCCTCGTCGAGCGAGAGCGGTTCTACCAGCGGCGTGTAACTCTCGAAGATCTCACGAATCGCCTGGGAGATTTCCGCATACCGCTCCATGCGGCCGGGTACGAGGATCGCCTGCGGGCACAATCGCAACGCCTGGGCCGTGGGCATCGCGCTGTGCACGCCGAACGGGCGAACCTCGTACGACGCGGCGCTGACCACGCCGCGGCTCTTGGGATCGCCTCCGACGATGACGGGTTTGCCCCGCAGCTCAGGATGATCGAGCTGCTCGACGGACGCGTAGAAGGCGTCCATATCCACATGAATGATCCGGCGTCGTTGGGCCATAGCGTTGCTGCGCGATCCATCTTGACCGGCCAAATGAGGCCGTCGTAGACCTGATTATACACCCATCAGGAGTCAGATTCCCACAAGTTGTTGAAGGTCTTCATGATGAAATGACGGGTGAGGGATGAATTGGGCCCCAAGATCAAGTTGACTTCTCTGCTGACTCGTTGCCCCAGAGGGACTTGTGTCTTCACACGCCCCGAACTTGCTCGACACAGAACTCAATGGGGCTGCACAGCGACTGTGCAGCCCCCGAGGAAAACCGTTGTTGGAACTCTGCTACAGCGTCTTTCTTCTCCGCAGGCAGCCAACGATGCCGGCGCCGATGGCGCCCAGCAGGATTGCGCCGGGGGCGGGGATCGTCGGACTTCCGCCGAGATCGGCTGCGAAATTATCCAGGATGGCATAACCGTCATACCCACAAATTCCTATGCCGTTGCCGCCTGTGTTCGGAGCCCCGTGGGCGAAGTAGACTTGGGTGCCGGAACCGCCGTCGATGTTCGAGAACGTCATCGTGACGGTGTCGCCAACCCATTCCACTCGCATGTGAGCCGTTGTGAAAGGGTAGTCAAGATCAAAAAAGCCTGGGCCAAACGAAACACCATTGTTGCCCTTGTAGAATGCGGCATTGGTGAACTGTCCTGAAAATGGACTTTGCTGCTGAACCTTCATGAACAGGCAGTTGTTGAGGTCCGCGTATCCCAGGACCAGGCCGGTATACTGGAGGGCGGTCGTATTGGCTGCGACGTCAGCCTCCAAAGCCCAGGAGGTCACGCCGTTGTATGTGGCCAGGGCTTTGTTGCCCCCGCGAGCCGTGTTGCTTACGACGTTGAAGTAGCCATTCTGGATGGTCCAGTTTGGACCGAGGGCACCATCCGGGCGGTCGAAATCATCCAGTACAGTCATTGCCGCTGACGCGCTGCTATATGACAAGCTCGCCACACAGAACAACACGATCAGCCCCATTTTTCTCAGGTGATTCTTCATACCCTTCTCCTTCCCTCCCCTCCGGCGTGCCTTTGTGGTTAACGACGTCGCACATATCCAGGGGTTTTGTCTGCGGGTTTCAGCCACACGAGTGAAACCTCGCCCTCGGGCTCCCTCGGGTCATCAGGCGAGACGAAACAACACATACCCGCACACCACTATATTCTCACTATACACGAATCTGATGGCTTGTCAATGGAAAAACGGCACCGGTTGCGTTGTGTCGAAGTTGTTGAAATCCGGACGGTTTCTGGAAAAGCCGCGAAACTTTCGCGGCTGGGGCCGGGACGACTTCTATCTGGTCTCGGTTCTGTGGTCTCGGCGTTTCTGGGGATCGCCTTGCGGCAAGATCCGCTCTGATCGCAGACAGAGGGACAGAAGGTTCGTAGGATTCACATGGGCTTCAGATGGGCAATCCGACGGACGAAAGGAATGGAATGCGGCGGATTTGTCGATATCATGGTTTTCGGCGACTGCGGGTTCTGGACGGCCGACTCGTTCCGCAGTCCACAGTGATTCGGCCCTAGATTCATGAGCCAGGCAGTGAACGACAACGCCAACATCGAGAGAATTCGGGAGCAGGTCAAGGAGTTCCCCACCGGTCCCGGTGTGTACTTCATGAAGGGCGTCGACGACGTGGTGCTCTACATCGGCAAGGCCAAGAACCTGCGGTCCCGTGTCGCCAGTTACTTTCAGCCCAGCAGCAATCTGGAAGCTTCCCGAGGTCCGCACATCGCCGAGATGGTCAACAAGGTCGATCATGTCGACTACATCGAGACCGAGAGCGAGGTGGACGCCATGCTCAAAGAGGCCCGGTTGATCAAGGACATCCGTCCACCCTACAACATGGACCTGATGGACGACAAGACTTTTCCCTATCTGGAGATCACGGTCCGCGAGGATTTTCCAGGCGTCTACATTACCCGCAAGCCCCGGGAAAAGGGTACATTGCTCTTCGGTCCATTCACCAACGTCCGCGATCTACGGGGGGTTCTCGTCGAGCTGCAGAAGGTCTTTCGATTCCGCACGTGCCACCTGGAGATCGACGCCGATGAGGCGAAACGCCGCTTTTTCCGGCCCTGTTTGCTTCACAGCATCCACCAGTGCGCCGCACCGTGTGGAGCCCGGATCGAGAAGGACGAGTATCGCAAGAGCATCCGGGAACTCATCCGTTTCCTGCGGTCCAAGCGTTCAGTCGTGCTGCGTCAGATGTATGAGCAAATGACCGCGGCTTCGAAGAACCTAGAGTTCGAGAAGGCCGCGATGCTTCGCGACCGCATCCGCCTGATCGAGAGTCTGGACAAGCGGGGCACGCCGGACGAGCACGTCCAGCCCGAGGTCTTCGCCGCCGACCCGACCGAAGGTCTTGTCAAGCTGCGCGACATCCTTCAGACGCCCAATCAGATCCGCATCATCGAAGGGATGGATATCGCCACCATCGGCGGGTCCGAATCGGTGGGCTCCTTGGTCAAGTTCATCGACGGTCGGCCCTTCAAGAACGGCTACCGGCGTTTCCGCATCAAGACGGTCCAGGGCGTCGACGATTACGCGATGATCGCGGAGGTGGTACGACGTCGATATCGATACGCCTTGCGAGGCGAAGAACTTTGGCCCGACTTGATCCTCATCGACGGCGGCCTGGGCCACCTGCACGCCGCCGAGGCCGCGCTCCAGGGCATGATCGCCCAAGCGGTCGCGGCGGGCGAGATGGTGGAGATGCCGCACTCGAAGATGGCCTCGATCGCCAAGCGGGAGGAGGACATCTACCTGCAGGGCAGCACGCAGCCGCTGAAGCTTCCGGCCAACTCGCCCGTCCGCAAGCTCTTGCAGTACGTCCGCGACGAAGCCCACCGTTTCGCCCAGCACTACCACCACATTCTCCGTGACAAGAAGATGTTGAACGAGAGCTGATCCTTCGGTTTTCTCTTGAGTCTGTTCTTTCATCTGTTTCTCTGTCGTTTGAGAGTGGCCATTTTGCGAATGGGGATTTACTAACCCCAGGGACGGAATTAAGATTGTTGGCTGGTTGTGGCCGAAAACGTAGAACTCCTTTCAGAAAGGATGGGTTGAAGATGTCAATGAGGACATGGCGGTTGGCGGCGTTTGGGGTCGTGGTCGGAGGGGTCCTGCTGGCTCTGGGTTCGTGCAAGTGCCCGTGTGGAAAACCCGGCAAGCCGGCGAAGGCGGTTCTAGACATCGACGTCGCGGCGTTCGGCAAGACGCCGGAAGGGCAGGAGGTCAAGCTGTACACCCTTCGCAACGTCAACGGCGCCAGCGCCAAGATCATGACCTACGGCGCGATCGTGACGTCGCTGGAAATGCCGGACAGTCGGGGCCGGATGGACGACATCGTTCTGGGCTACGACAACTTGGACGGATATCTGAAGGCCAGCCCCTACTTCGGGGCGATCGTCGGCCGGTACGGCAACCGGATCGGCAAGGGCACCTTTACATTGGACGGTGTGGCCTATTCGCTAGCCCGCAACGACAAGGAAAACCACCTGCACGGCGGAATCAAGGGCTTCGACAAAGTGGTCTGGTCCGACAAACCGGTGTGGAGGTCCAACGCGGTGGGCGTCGAGCTGACGTACCTGAGCAAGGATGGCGAAGAGGGTTATCCGGGAAATCTCAAGTCCACGGTGACCTACCTGCTGACGAACAAGAACGAGCTGCGGATCGAGTACGTCGCGACGACGGACAAGGCGACGCCGGTGAACCTGACCCACCATGGATACTTCAACCTCACCGGCGGTGAGCGGGACATCCTGGGCCATGAGCTGATGCTCAACGCCAATAAGTTTACGCCGGTGGACGCGGGCCTGATCCCGACGGGCGAGCTGCAATCGGTGAAGGACACGCCCATGGATTTCACCAAAGAGACTCCGATCGGGGCGAGAATCGAAGCGGATTTCGAACAGCTCCAGGCCGGTGGCGGATACGACCACAATTGGGTGCTCAATCGCGCCGGGGACGGCCTGATCCTGGCAGCGCGCGTGGTCGAGCCGACGACCGGGCGCGTGATGGAGGTCTACACGACCGAGCCAGGCATCCAGTTTTATGCAGGCAACTTCCTGGACGGCACCATCACCGGCAAGGGGGGCAAGGTTTACAAGCATCGCTGGGGTTTCTGTCTGGAGACGCAGCACTTCCCGGATTCGCCGAACAAGCCGAATTTTCCGTCCACGATCCTGCGGCCGGGCGATACCTACACGACAACCACGGTATACCGTTTCTCGACGAAGTGACGGAGCGTGAAACCGACCCCGTGAAATGAGGGAACGTGTGGTCGTGGTCTGAGTAAGTCAAGCAGGGCTTCCGAATGCCGGATGGTGCATTCGGGAGCCCTGTTCATTTTCGACATCACTGGCTTTTCACGGGCGACTTGCTCTGGCCGTCGGGGGCGCAGAACCGTCAGGAATCCAGTCGATCCGCCGCGGAGCTTCTGGATGGGGGAATCGCTCAAAAGTCGCGGAATCCTGAAACGCCGGCTGGGTCGTCGCGTCTTAATCGTGAAAGCTGACGGTCCAATGATGCAAAGGCGGTTCGGGATATGGCGACAATCGAGAAAACGCAGAGCGACAGTGTGGAACCGACGGTGGGGCCCAAGGCGGAGGGGGCCCCGGCCGTCGATCATGGTCAACTGATTGCCAAGTTGCACGAGGGGTGTATCCGGCTCAAACGACAGGTACACCAGGTGATCGTGGGGCAGGACGAGGTGATCGATTCGGTGGTCTGTTGCATGCTGGCGGGCGGGCACTGCATCGTCCAGGGCGTGCCGGGACTGGCCAAGACGCTCATGCTCCGCTCGATTGCCGACGCGATGAAGATGCGGTTCAACCGAATTCAGTTCACGCCGGACCTGATGCCTTCGGACATCACCGGCGCCGACATCATCCAGCGGGACGCCCAGTCCAAGCAGCGAAAGTTCGAGTTCGTCAAGGGGCCGATCTTTGCCAACATCGTGCTGGCGGACGAGATCAACCGCACGCCGCCCAAGACGCAGGCGGCCTTGCTCCAGGCGATGCAGGAGCGGGAGGTCACGATCTCCGGCCGCACGCACAAGCTGGCGGAGCCCTTTTTTGTGCTGGCGACGCAGAACCCGATCGAGCAGGAGGGGACGTATCCGCTGCCGGAAGCCGCGCTCGATCGTTTCATGTTCATGGTCTACATCGACTATCCGACCGCCAAGGAAGAGCATTTGATGGTCAAGCAGACCACCACCGGTAAGAAACACTCGATTGCCCCTGTGTTGGACACGGAGGACATGGTGCTGTTCCAGGAGATTGTGCGGATGGCCCCGGTCAGCGACACGGTGATCGGCTACTGCATCCGCCTGGTTCGTGCGACCCGTCCGACGGACCCGCTGGCGACGGCCATGGTGAAGAAGTACCTCAAGTGGGGGGCGGGTCCCCGGTCGGGGCAGTTCATGACGCTGGGGGCCAAGGCCCTGGCCTTGACCAAGGGGCGGATCACGCCGAGCTTCGACGACGTCAAGGCGATCTGCAAGCTGGTCCTGCGCCATCGCGTGATTCCGAACTTCAACGCAGAAGCCGATGGCATCAGCACGGAGGCGATCCTGGACGACCTGGTGGAGAAGGTGGCGACGCCGAAATAAAGGGTGGCATAGGACGTATAGGACGGATGCGACCATGACAACGTCAAGTCGGGAGTATCTCGATCCGCTGTTCTTGAACAAGCTGGCGAACCTGGAACTGGTGGCTCGGTGCGCGGTGGAGGGGTTCTTTTCCGGGCTGCACCCCAGCCCGTTCCAGGGCTTCAGCGTCGAGTACAGCGACCACCGCGAGTACCATCCCGGCGACGAGGTGAAGTTTGTCGATTGGAAGGTGTACGCCCGCACGGATCGGCTCTGCATCAAGCGGTTCCACCAGGAGACCAACACGACGGTGTACGTTCTGCTCGACGTCAGCAAGAGCATGTCGTTCGGGAGCGGCTCGATCCGCAAGATCGACTATGCCTGCTGCCTGTCGGCGGCGCTGACGTACCTGATGCTCAAGCAGGGCGACAGCACGGGACTGATGCTCTTCGCGGAAAAGGTGATCTCGCAGGTTCCTCCGGCCTCCCGGCGGACGCACATCCACGCGATTCTGCAGGCCCTGGACCGCCAAACGACCACGGGGCAGACGAATCTGGCCTCGGTCCTGCATACGGTCGCTGAGACGACCAAACGCCGGGGTCTGGTCGTCCTGATCTCCGACCTGCTCGACGACGAAGCCGACATCTTCCGCGGCCTGGCCCACCTGAAGTTCCTCAAGCACGACGTGATTGTCTTTCATGTGATGGATCCCCGGGAACTGGACCTCAAGTACGAGGGCCTGATCCAGTTCGAGGACCTGGAGACCGGCGACAAGTTCCGCACGTTTCCCCAGTCGATCCGCGACGGCTACCAGCAGCGGGTTACCGACTTTCTCGACAACGTCAAGAAGACCCTGGGCAAAAGCGGCATCGACTACTGTCTCCTGGAGACCTCGCAACCCCTGGACCGGGCCTTCCTCGCCTATCTGCTCAAGCGAAGGAGGCTGATGTGAGCTTCCTGGCGTGGACATTCCTGTTCGGATCGGCGGCGGTGGTCGGGCCGATTCTGGCGCACCTGCTGGCCAAGCCGCGCTTTCGCCGGGTGCCGTTCACGATGCTGCAATTCCTTCGGGCCGGCCGACAGGAGAGCCACTCCCGCCGAAAGCTCCGCGACATTCTCGTGCTGCTCCTGCGCTGCGCGATCATCGTGCTGATCGCGGTGCTGTTCGCCCGGCCGGTGTTGAAGGTGCATTCACCGCCTCCGGCGCATACACCAATTCTCTATCTGGCCCTGGACGACTCGGCGTCCATGGCCTATCACGATGGCGGAGAGAGCCTGTTCGCGAAGGCGGTCGAGAAAGCCGTCGGCCATGTGCGTCAGGCCCCGTCTGACGCCATGTTCGGCGTGTACGGACTCGCGTCGGGCAAGACCGCCGAGGGATTGACCCGCAGTCAGGTCCTCGCGGAGATCAGGCGATTGGCCGTCGTGCCCAGGAGCGCACGGCCTGCGGATTTCGTGAAGGTACTGGAGTTGCAGGGCTCCGCGGCATTCCGCGCCGATGTGATCTCCGCGGTCGTGATCAGTGATTTCGGTCCGGACGTCTTGCGGGAGTTCGAGCGGATTCGCAAGCCCGCGGCGGTCGGCGCGTTGTCGCACGAAATCGTCGTTCCCTCCTCACCTGTGAGCAACGTGGCGATTGCCGACGCAAATCCCATCGAGACCGCAGACAACAAGCTCGACATCGACGTGCTCGTCGCCAATGGTGGCGACCAGCAGGAGCGTCGCAAACTGATCGCCAAGTGCGATGATCTAAGGCCGATCCCCACGGACGTCACGCTGTCGGCAGGTGAGCGGAAAGTGGTTCGTGTCGGGATCGATCTGGGGCCGCGAGGGCAGGGGACCCGTCGGTCCTGCCTTCCGCTGGAACTGAGCCTCGACCCTCGGGACGGCTTGGAAGCGGACGACGTATTCCGTCTTGGCGTCTGCATGCCTCAGGCCGCGGCCACGAAGGTCCTCGTGGTCAGTCGAGGGGATGAAGCATTCCTGTTTGAGACCGCCGTCGAGGCCCTCATGGAGAAAGGCGCCGCCGGTGGCATGAGCTTGCGGAAGACCCGCGAGAGCGACGTTCGCAGTGACGATCTCTCGTGGGCGGACGTTGTCGTATTCTCCTGCCTGCCGACGGACGCCTCCTATCCTGCGAGTCTTCTGAGGAGTTGTCTCGCTCGGGGCGGGCGGCTTGTCTTCTTCACGACGGAATCAGGCAATCCGCAGATCGCGGACATGCTGCTGCGTGAGGGGCTGATTCCCGCCGTGCCACAGAGATGGAGCCAGGGAGTTGCGTGGCTCCAGCCGCAGCCCGTTGCCATTGAGGGAACCGTATTCAGCGAGGCGGCGATTCAAACCCTTGCGAGCTACCGATTCGACAAGATCGCCCTGAAGGGGCACTGGCTGTGCCGGACGTCGAGCCAGGCACAATGCGTGTGGCGACTGGCCAACGACGCTGCGTTCGTCTACGCCCAACCTCAAAACACGGGCGTCTCGATCCTGGTGAACACAAGCATCGACGATTCGCGCGGGCTGCTCGCCAAATCGGGGGCTTGGGTGGCGTTCTGCAGGTTTTTGGTCGGCGAGGGCGAGCAGGTCCGGCGGCTCTGCCTGCGTGCGGAAGATCGTCCGACGCTCGAACTGCCCGCCTCGATGCGGGCCGTCGGGCGGACCCTTGTCAACGTGGAGAACTGTGATGGCGGAAAGGCCCGCGCCGCGATAGAAGGCGTCAGACTGGTTCTGCCTGCTCCGCAGGGACTGGGCTGGATGCGAACGCAAGGGGGTGATCCGACGCTGCACGTCGGCGTCAATTTGCCCCAGGGCGAGACGGATCTTCGCAGGCCGACCGAGGGCGCGGTCGCCGCCGCGATCAAGGGGGCGTTCGTGTTCGAGCCCGGTCAGGAGCGGTCGCTTGCACAAGGGAGTGCCCCCATGCAGAGCAAACCCGTCTGGAGAGAATTTGCCTGGGCGATCGTGGCGCTGCTGCTCTTGGAGCCGGCAGTCACAAACAGACTGAAGAGATGAAGTATGGCCGCTGCGGTTGACGACATTCTGGATGATCTGATCGCACGGGTGGGACGCGTGCGGCGGTGGCTGCTGGCCCTCAGCGTTCTGCGGATTGCCGCCTTGGGACTGGCCTGTGTTTCGCTGTACATCGGCGGATACGCCTGGCTCGACCATCGCATCCACTTCGGTTCGATTGGCAGGTTGTCCTCGCTGGTTGTGTTCCTGGCTATGGTGGCCGTCGGTCTGTATTTCATTGTCCGCATTCTCCGCCGCGACATGACGTACGCCAACGCCGCCAACTACATCGAGGCCAAACACAGCTTCGACCAGCAGCTTGTGGCGGCCGTGGAATACTACGAGGGACGCGGCGATTATCCCTACTCCAAGTCGCTCGCGGCCCAACTGGTCCGGCAGGTTGACTCTGCGACGCAGGAATACCGCTTCGACTCCACAATCGAGAAGTGGCAGGGGTATCTGCTCGCGTGCTTCGTTTTGCTGGGTGCGTGCGTCGTCGGGTTTTTCGTTCATCAGAATGTACTGTTTTTTTCCTCGTATCTGGCTCGGTTGCTGCGACCGTTCTCCGCTGTCCAGCCGGTACCCGACACAGTCCTGGAATCCGTCACCGGCGACCTCGTCGCAGGCGTGGATGACCCGGTGACGTTCGAACTGGCGGTCGAGGGGCGTGTCCCGGAATCAGCCTCGCTCGTTCTGACGCGGCGTGATCCGAACGATCCGAATGCCCCAGCCGAAGCCCTCACTGAGAGGATCGAACTCACACGCAGCACCGACGCCGAGGGCAGGACGAAATTCACCGCGACGAAGTCCTTCGACGCCCCCGGCCGGTTCGAGTACCGGTTTGAGACACCCAAGGCCCGATCCGATTCGCATGAGCTTCGCGTGTGCGAGTCGCCTTCGATCGATCGCGTCACGGCCAAGGTGTTTCCGCCCGGCGCGCCGCAGGAGACCAGCGACCCCGATCCGAACGCAACGCTCGCGACGCAGATGCAGCCGTATGAGGTGGAGCTGACGGACAAGCCGTTGGAGGTGCTGCCTCACAGCCGTATCGAACTGACCGCCCAGGCATCGACCCCGCTTCGCGAGGCGACGATGGCGAGGTCCGACGGCAAATCTGTCAGGCAGCCACTCAACGGTGAGAATCGCTTCGGCTTTGAGTTTACGGCCGACAAGTCCTCTTCGCTCCAGCTCAACGTCGTCAGCGCCGACGGTCTGACCGGTAGCCGGGCCAAAGAGCTTCAGGTCGTGCTCAAGTCGGACGCGCGGCCCGAGTTCAAGCTGGTCTCGCCCGACGGCGACTGCCTGGCCACGGACGTCGCCAGCATCCCGATCGCGTTCGAGGTGACGGACGATTTCGGGCTTGAGCGGGTCGAATTGCTCTGCGAGTTGCCGGGTCGCGAAGCAATTGTGCTGGAGTCGGCCTCGCCGCAGGGGGCCAGGCAAACGGCCCTGACCCACGTGCTCGAACTGGAAGAACACGAGTTGCGCGTAGGCGATGCGGTGCTCTTCTACGCCAGAGCCAGGGACATCGACACAGGCCATCGGCCCGCCGACGCGAACGTGTGCAGCGAGGTCTATCTCATCGAGGTCAGGCCCTATCGGCAGTATTGGCATCAGGAGTCCGGCGGCAACCAGTCGAACCCCGCGCCGGGATTGATCCCGGAGGACCTCATCACGGTTCTGGAATACACGCGGGCGGTGGTCAAGAAGACCTGGACGCTGGCCCGATCGCCGCAGTCGGCGGCAGAGGATCGTCCCAAACTCCAGATGCTGGCGGAAGACGTCCAGTACTGTGCCTTCCGGCTGACCACGATCCGCGACGATCCTGAAAAGGGCTTCGGCGAGGGCGACAAAGCCGTGATGAATCGCGTGCTGGAATCCTATCATCAGGCCCAGACTCACATGAAGAACGCCGATGCGAACGCGGCGTTGCCTCCGGTCCAGGACGCCTATCGCATTCTCCGCATGTTCGTCGACGAGTTGCATTTGAAATGGACCCCGCCGGACAGCGGGACCAGCGCGCCGCAGGAGACTCCCGAGAAGGTCAAGCTCCAGGAGCAGCCGCAGGATTCCCAAATGGACAAGGACCGCGTTGAGAACCAACTCCAGGAGATGCAACAGAAGATCGACTCGCTCGCGAAGCAGCAGGAGTCGCTCAAAGCCGATATCTCCAAAGCGATGCGGCAACAGAGGGATTCGAAGTCGCAATCCCAGTCCGCGAACCCTTCCACCGGCGGAGACGGGAGGGCATCTCAAGACCAGGCTGGCGACAAAAAGGCCCGCTCGTCCGGAAAAGGAGATTCCGGGGAGCCGACCGGGGAATCGGGCAGTCAGGGGCAGTCTCCAGGCTCCCAGTCCAACGGTCAGGCCGGGCAATCGGGACAGGGACAGAGCGGACCGCAAGGGCAGGCCGGCCGGGGACAGAACGGGAACTCACCAGGCAGTCCCAACGGGTCGGAAACCGAGCAGACAGGTAACGCGCCGGGGCAAGGTTCTTCCCAAGCGGATGCGCAGATGCGTATGCTCCAAGCCCGCCAGAGGGCCTTGCGAGAGCAGGCTTCGCAGATGAGCAAGGATATGAACGGGCTAGCTGCTTCCGATGGTTCTTCGCGGGGACAACCCGGTGGAGAGGCCAAAGGACATCTCGACCAGGCGGTGGAGGCGATGCATCGTCTTGAAGAACGTCTGGAGGACGCCCGGTACGGGTCGGGCGAAGAGTCCGGATCCGAAGGTATGGTCGATTTGGCGGATTCCGCGGCTCGTCGGTTGGCCGAGGCAGGGCGTGCGATCCGCCGCCAACGCCCAGGTGAAGGAGAGGACTCGCTGGAGAAAGCCCGCGAAATGGCCGAACAGCTCGCGTGGGATGCGCAAGCGTACGACGAGTCGCTCAGCGAGGCCGAGAAGCAGAAGATGCAGGATCGGCTCAAGGCCGCCGAGCGGCTGTTGGAGAGTATGGCGGGAGTGCAGTGGACCACGATGTCCAGCAGGGGTGGTCCCGGCGTGGGGCATGTCTACACGAAGGACCCGCATGCCTCGCCCGCGGAGACCGCTCGACTGCTCGCTCGCCAGTTCTGGTCGATGGGCCTGAAAGGACAGAACCGTCGAAGTCGGCTCATGGAGCAGGAATCGTCCGGCGTAAAGTTCTTCGAGGCCGAGAGCGAGTTCTTCGAGAAGGCGGCGAAATTCGGATCGCAGAGCGTGCAGAAATGACCTTCGTGGATTACCCAGGACATCTCGTTGCTTTGGGGCTGACACTGGCAACTGCCGCGGTCGTCCTCGTCGCCTTCCATGCAGGCCCGCTGCAGACGCCGCAGCGCAATCGATACTGCCGGCTCCTGGCGGCTCTACACTATGCTGCGATTCTTCTGGTGCTTGTCATCCTCTGGAACCCTTCCGCATGGCGAGAGGAAGAGACGTTTGGGAAGAACACTGTCCTGGCGGTCTTCGACACAAGCGAAAGCATGTCCGTGGCCGACGACGGACGCCAGTCGCGACTGGATCGGTCGCTGAGCCGATTCGCGGAGTGCTTCGACAAGCCGGACGCGGATGGGCCTCAGTACCGGGTCTACGGCTTCGACGAACGCGTCTACCACTGCGGTTCCGCGGACCTGCTTCGGCGGTGGGGCTTGCGAAGCAATCTGCACGAGGCGGTTTCGCTCACGGCCGACTGCCTCACACGAGATGCACAGAGTCCAACGCGGGACGAGCCCACCGGTTTGGTCATCTTCACGGACGGACGGGCCGACGACCGGGACCCGCGGCGCTATCTGCCTGCGTTGCGGGAAGACCTGCCGATCCTGATCGTGGGCGTGGGGGCCCGAAGTCCGCGGCCCGACCTGGCGGTCGAGACGCTCCTAAGCCCGGCGGCTGTTTGGGTCGATACGACATATGACGTTGGCGTAGTGGTGTCCGCTGCGGGTGTGCCGAATGCTCCCGTGACACTGGAGCTGCTTTGCGACAACGAGATTGTCGGGAAGCGTCAGATCGATCGAGAGGCCTTCAAGGCCGACGGCACAGGGCCCGCACAGGCGACGCTCAGGTTCACCGTCCCGGCGCAGGGGCTTGGCGTGCACCTGTTGACCGCCCGTGTCCCACCGGGCCGGGGCGAGATCAACCTGGGAAACAATGCCCGCACGACGTCGGTCGAGGTGATGCAGGAACGCCCGCTGCGAGTCCTGCTGTACTCGCAATGGGCCAACTTCAACATCGGCAAAATCCGCCAGGTGTTGTCACGGGACAAGCACATTCGACTGGATCTGGGCTTCGACGTGATCAAGAATAAGCCCCTGTCGGATCGGGCGACGCGGGCCACGGGGTATGTGACCCTGGCGGAGTTCCACACCCGGCAGGATGAATACGATGTGATCATCGATGGATCCTCGTATATCGGTTTCCCAGGGGACGATTTCAAGGAGAAGACTTCGTATGATTTCTTCGCCAAGCGGGGCGGCGCCATGATTCTCCTGCCGGGTGAGACGGTGCATACTCTGGCGACAGACAGCCAGGAACGCGGCCTGTCCACGTTGCCGGTTCTGTTCGCGCGGCAAGAGCAGGGCGCCTTCCCCACAATGGCGGTTTCGAGTCCGGCGAGGGTCTGGCCGCCGCAACGGGATGCGATCAAGCTGTCCTTTGAAGCCGAGATCGCGTATGTGTTCGATCCGAGCGTCTTCGCGGAGCCGCAGTATCGGGTCTCGCCGTACTATGGAATCGCTGCGACAAAACCCGCGGCTACGACGCTGGCGATGGTCGGCGACACGCCGATCGTCTCGGTGCACAGGGTCGGCAGGGGTCGGGTGTGCCTGCTCAACATCTCGAAGCTGTTCACGCTTTACAGAGAGGACAGGCAAGGCGGCGCGCTGAGCGAACTGATGTGCGGCTTGGTGGCGTATCTGGGCCGCACACCTTCGCAGGGGGCGAATGTCGAACTGTTCGCCGAGTGGGTGGCCGAAGACCCGCGACGCGTTCAGTTCAATGCGTACATCATGGACAAGTCCTTCCAGCCGGCTCCAGGGGCGAACGTCCTGTTGACGGTGGGCGAACAGGTCGTGAGCATGGAGCCGACCGGACGGGGGTATTACCGGGCGACGCTCGACTGGGGTTCAGGACAATCCGTCGTCGCCAAAGCGCAGGCGGAGCTCAACGGCTCATTTCTCGGCGAGCGGATCCTTGCGACGACCCTGCCGGCGGTGCGCGACGAGATGTCCTGTGTCGATTTGGACGAACCGTTTCTACGCTCGCTGGCGGAGCGAATGAAGGCTCGTTATATCCACATCGACGACTTGAGCGAGAAGGCCGCGGAGATCTTTGAATCCCAACGTCAAGTCGGCACGATCGAAAAGGTCACGAGCATTTGGCCACGATGGTCCTTGCTGGTGGTGTTGTGTTTGTTGCTCGCGACCGGCTGGTTCATCCGCCGGGCGATTGGATTGGTGTGAGGAGTGTCGGGATGGTTCATAGAATTGTGATTGCCGCCTGTGTAGTGTCGCTCGCGACCGCGATGGTTGCACAAGACCGCCTCGCGGTCGAGACCTATGCGGTCGTCGTCAGCGGGGTCGGCAAGGACCCGCAGGACCTTCTTGCCAGGGGGCAGGTGCTGAGTGATTTGCGAACATATCTGAGCGAAAAGGTATCCGTCAAGGCCGAACGACTGACGGTCCTGTCGCCCGACGTCGCGACGGCGCAGGAGGCAAAGAACGCGATCGACGCGGTGGCTCGAACCGCACGAGAGACCGATCGATTCATTTTCTACTACATCGGGCAGACAAATCTGGCGGGAGGTTTGCTGCGATTCAATCTGCCCGGCCCGGATGTCACGCAGGACGATTGGGCCCGATGGCTGTCGGGAGTCAAGGCCAAGACCCAGCTTGTTGTCTTGGACTGTCCCTGCGCCGCGGCAGCGGCCCAAGCCCTTGCCCGTCCCGGCAGGGTGCTCGTCATGGCTACGACCGAGGCTCAGGTGTACAGCCCTCGATTCAGTCTGCACTTCGTTCCGGCCCTGGCCCGACCCCAGAGCGACGCGAATCATGACGGTCGCGTAAGCGTGCTTGAAGCTTTCACCGCGACCGCTCGCGAAATCGAGCAGTGGTACCGGCAGATGAAGCTGCTGTCCACGGAGACCCCCTGCATCGAGGACAATGGCGACGGTCGGCCTTCGCAGCAGCCCTGGCGATATACGCAGGATGGTTGCGATGGCCGATTGGCCGCAGAGTTTGTGCTTGTTCCAGGGTTCTGAACAAGGGAACCATCCATAGGGGGTGAGGTGACACCATGGAATCGATAGGACGACGAGATTTCCTCAGGCTCGCGGGCGGCGCGCTGCTGGGCATGGTCGCACAGGGGGCCAACGGATCTCGCACAGTCCGTCCCGCTACACGTCCAGGGGCAGCGAATTCATCGTACGATCCTAACGCGTCTGCCGAGCCGACCGATCTGGACGAGTACGATTTCGTTTTGCCGCGGGTCCGCGTGGTGGAACTGGCGTTCAAGGGCCGGGGCAAAGGGCCCGACGTCTGGAACGTCCGCCCTGGCGGCGACGCCAATCTGCTTCGCGAGTTGGCCCGTATCGTGCGCTGCCACGTCAAGCCCATTGTCGGGGCGATGGACTGGCAACCGCAGTACGCCTACGACGGGCAGTTGAACGCTGTGGTGACCTTCGACGACCCGGGATTGCTTCGCCACTATCCCTTTCTCTTCATGACCGGCGAGAACCACTTCGAGCTCAACTCCGATCAGAAGGGCAATCTCAAGGACTTCCTCACCGCCGGCGGCTTTCTCCTGATGGACGACTGCGTCGTCGGTTCCGGCGGCGATTTCTTCTACACGAGTTGTTTTCAACTGCTGGAGGGGCTGTTCGGTCGGGGCTCCGTCAAGGCGATCCCCCGCGACCACGAGGTCTTCCACAACGTCTTCGACCTGGGGGACGTCGGGCTTCCGCATCTGCAATACGCCGGCGGACGTGGCACGCACGGCCAGAATCACGGGGCCCGCGGATTGTTCCTGGAGGACCGTCTGGCCGTCTTCCTCAGTTCCAACGACCTCCACTGCGGCTGGTGCGACAGCCACGGCGTCGAGTGGGGGCCCGAGGGATACCGCAAGACCATTCAGATGGGGATCAACATCATCCTGTACGCGATGACGCACTGATCAGTCCCTTGCGACTCACAAGCCAGGAGGCATGAAGGTCCATTGCGAAGCAAATCTGCCGGACGTCAGTAGGGAATTGGCACGACAGCGCGACTCATTCACGGCTCCTCCTAAGCGGCCTGACGTTGAATCGGGCGGCAGCGTTTCAGCCATTTGGACTTCGTGTTTTGGATTTGTTTCGAATCTCGGGCTTGGGATTTTCCGTCCGGCGTTTACTTCTTCTTGTATGCGAGTGCCGGATCATAGACCTTTTGGGCGATGAACTCCAGCTCGGTCGAACTGCCACGCTTGACGGCGCGGTAGAAGCAGGACTGGTAACCGACGTGGCACTGGCCTTCGTCCACAGCGACCTTCAGGATCAGGCAGTCCTGGTCGCAGTCTACCAGGATCTGGCGGACGGTCTGGACGTGGCCGCTTTCCTCGCCTTTCTTCCAGAGTTTCTTGCGGGAACGGCTGTAGTAGGTGGCCCGGCCTGTGGCGAGGGTGTGGTCCAGGGCCTCGCGATTCATCCAGGCGACCATCAAGATCTGCCCATTTCCGGCATCCTGAGCGATGGCCGGGATCAGACCGTCGGCGTTGAACTTAGGTGTGAACTCCAAACCCTCTTCAATTTGCTTCGATTCCAAAACGTACCCCGTTGCATTGACTCATTGGTTGTTGGCCATTTGTGATTGGGCGAGCCCAACGCCGCGAATCGTCGCATCACATCGCGAACTCCAGCGGTGAACATAAGATAATAAATCGCAAATAGTGAACCGTCAATGCCTTGCGTCTTCTTGCCAGAATCACCTTCGCCCACTATGATTTACTATGACAAGGGATTATTCGGAGACAAGCCGTTGCCGGATGCGCGGAAGGTTGGAAAGAAAAGACGTTGGTCGTGGATCGCGAGGATTGTCGTAGCCGCTGCGGCGATGTTATGGGTCTTTCATGGCCAAGACTGGGGAAAACTGGCGGCGGCATTTCATCGTCTCAGCGCGTGGTGGTTCGCTTTTACCTTGGCCGTTTTCATCGTGGCGCAGATCGCCATGGCTCTTCGGTGGTGGCTTCTGCTGAGAGCGCAATTTATTCATATCGGTATTCTTGCGGCCATACGACTGTCCTTTCTCGGATTATTCTACAACAACGCGATGCCGGGATCGGTCGGGGGCGATCTGCTGAAGGCTTGGTACGTGACCAAGCACACCCACCGCAAGACCGCAGGCGTGTTGAGTGTGTTCGTGGATCGGGCCGTCGGGTTGGCCACCTTGATTCTGATCGCAATTCCCGTGTATGGGATATTCGTGCGAGGTCGGCTACCGGACGGACCCGGCACGACAGGGGGGATTTCCCAGTACGCACGGGCAATTTTCGGCTTCCTCGTGGTGATGGGTCTGATCCTGGGTTTGGTGTTGGTCCATCCCACCGGTCGGGAAAAGCTCCGTCGGGTTGTTGGTCATCTTTGGTTGCGGGGCTTGACGCTGTTGCAAGAGACGAAGGATGCGGTGGTTATCTATTGTTCAAAGCCCGGGATGCTCCTGCTGGCGATTGCCTTGACGCTGTTCTCGCAGAGCACGGTGATCCTGGCCTTTTGGCTGCTGGGGAGGAACCTGGGGGTCGAAGCGAACTTGAGGCATTATTTTGTGGTGTTTCCGGTCATGTGGGTGGTCTCGGCGGTTCCGGTGAGCATTGGGGGGCTAGGGGTTTTTGAGGCGGGGGTGGTCCAGATGTTTGGTCGGCTGGCCGGGGTCTCGGTCGAGTTGGGTATGGTCCTGGCCCTTTCTCAGCGGTTTGTCTGGGTGCTCACGTCGTTGCCGGGGGGGGTGATCCACCTGCTGGGTGCCCATCTACCTCGGGACGAGATTTCTGTTGACTGTCAAGAGGCCGGAAATTAGGCTATCGGCGTCCGTTAGAACGCGACCTCGCTGCGTGCCTGGAGGCGCAAGGCTGTTGCGGCTTGAGGTTTGAGGAGGTATCGTCTTCGACCTCGGCGCGGGGGATTTTGCCCGACAGGTAGGGCTTCGAACGCAGGGGGGTCGCTGGGATAACTGTGAGAGAATTGTGGCCGTTGTTTAAGGAGACAGGAATTGCTTTTCACCATCTCGGGCAAGCACGTTACCATAACCGATTCGATCAGAGCCTATGCGGAGGAGAAAACGTCGAAGCTCCCGCGATATTACGACGGGATCAGCCAGGTGGAAGTGATTGTGGACTGTACTCACGGGGCCAACAAGATCAGTGTGGAGGTGATTGCCAAAGGAGAACATGGGAACCTGTTCGTGGCGACCGAAGCGGGCGACGACGCCTACCCGTGCATCGACGGCGCCGTTCACAAGCTCGAACAGCAGCTTCGCAAGAAGAAGACGAAAGAGCGGGACGACAAGCATATGGGCGAGGGGGATGTTTTTAAGAAGCCGGCCCGCTCGTAGGGGCCTAAGCCGTAGTGTGTCGCCGGTCGGCGGCATCGCGGCGGTGGCTCTCCTGGGGACGCCGGGGTTTTCGTGTCAGTGGATGGTTGCGGTTACCGTTAGGTCTGGACGCAAAGAATGAAGTTCGAAGAATTCATGTGTTTCGAGGCGACGATCCCTCAGTTGCAGGCAAAGGATCGTGACGGAGCCATCAGCGAATTGGTGGCGGCTTTGGTCAGCGCCGGCAGCATCCCGGCCGAGCTGGGCAAGGAAGTGACCAAGGCTGTGATCAAACGGGAAAATGAGGCCAGCACCGGCATGGGCAAAGGCGTGGCGGTTCCCCACGTCAAGCACCCGGCGGTCAAGAAGGTTACGGCGGTTGTCGGACACAGCGCCGCCGGCATTGATTTTGCCTCGCTTGACGAACAGCCCGTCTATTCGGTGATCCTGCTGATTAGCCCGGTGGATAATCCCGACAAGCACCTGCAAGCCATGGAGAACATCTTCCGCCATCTTCAGAAGGAGCGGTTCCGTAAGTTCCTCCGGCAATGCCGCAACGCACAGGAGTTGCAGGATCTGCTCAAGGAAGCGGATGAGAATCCCTCCTGGTGAATGAAAGACAGATCCAGCGCCAGGCGAACGGGCACAGGTTGCTGACGGGAGAAATGGTCTTGGGAAAACCGGTGTCTGAGACGACTATGGAGATCAGGAACGCCGACGGTCTTCATATGCGCCCGGCGATGCAGTTCGTCGATTTGGCCAGCCGGTTCGATTGCGAGGTCTCCGTCAGCAACGGTCAAACGGCAGCGGATGGCAAGAGCATCATGCAGATGAGCATGTTGGCGGCCACCTGCGGAACTCGCCTGATGGTGCGGGCGGAGGGCCCCGACGCCGAGAAGGCGATCGAAGCTTTGCGCGAACTAGTCGAGGTGCGACTGTTCGGAGAGCCGCCGCCCTAGAAATCAGCCGGGATTGTACGAAGAGAATGCTCCGCGGAAGTCCGGCGAATACTGAGTCATCATTCGGTCATGGAAATAAAGAAGGGAATAGCTGTCTCGCCGGGAGTGTCGATCGGCAAATCGCTGATCATCGACTCCGAGGATTATCGAATCCCCCGGCGGGAGATCGAGCCCTCGCAGAGGATCATAGAGATCCAGCGCGCCCGTAACGCCTTCCGCGACGCCATCGCCGAGTTGACCAAGCTGGAGATGGGACAAGGCGAAGCTGGCGGCGGACGCATTCGCGACATCTTCGCCGTCCACATGCGGTTTCTGCGGGATCGCAGCCTGCGCCGCAAGATCACCGATCTGATCCAGGCCGAGTGTGTGACGGCTGAATACGCCGTCTCGACCGTGATGCGGGGGATCGCCTCGCATTTCACCAGCGTCAAGGACGCCTACATCAGCGAACGGGCCGCGGATATTTACGACATCGAGCGTCGTTTGCTCCGCCAGTTGCTGGGGACCAAGCGAGAAGACATCCTGCACCTTCGCGAGGAGGTCATCGTGGTGGCGCGGGAGCTCAGCCCGATGCAGACCGCGGGTTTCAACCGGGATTACGTCCGAGGAATGGCCACCGACGCGGGTGGGCGGACTAGCCATACCGCGATTGTCGCCCGCTCGCTGGGCATCCCGGCGGTCGTGGCCCTGGAGAATCTCACGGAGGTCGTTCGCGGCGGCGACACCGTGATCATCGACGGCAACCGCGGCATCGTGATTGTCAACCCGGACGAGGAAACGACCCGTCAATATGAAGCCTATTCCCGTGAATTCGTCGCGCTGGAGCACAAGCTCGACGGCATTCGCGAGAAGCCCGCGGTCACTCGCGACGGCGTGCGGGTCCACCTTCTGGGCAACATCGAATTCCCGGATGAGGCCGAGGTCGTCCTCCAGAAAGGCGGCGAGGGCATCGGCCTGTACCGCACCGAGTTCCTGTATCTGAATCGACCCACCGAACCGGTGGAGCAGGAGCAGTACGAGGCCTACGCCAGCGTGATGCAGGTCTTCAAGGACAAACCCGTCATCATCCGCACGTTTGATCTGGGGGCCGACAAGTACACGCAGAGCCGTCGTCTGGTGGCTGAGCCGAATCCCTACTTGGGACTCCGGTCGATCCGGTTCTGTCTTCAGAACCTCTCCATGTTCAAGACCCAGCTGCGAGCGATCCTGAGGGCCTCTGTTCTCGGGCGGATCAAGATCATGTTCCCTCTGATCACCAATATCCAGGAACTGATGCAGGCCAAGATGATTCTGCACGACGTGATGGAGGATCTGGACGAGGAGGGGATCGCGTACAACCACAAGCTGAAAGTGGGCATCATGATTGAGACGCCGGCGGCGGCGCTGACGGCTTCCACTTTAGCCCGTGAGGCGGATTTCTTCAGCATCGGCACCAACGATCTGACGCAGTACACGCTGGCGGTGGACCGAGGTAACGAACTGGTTTCGACCCTCTACTCGGCAGCCGATCCCGCCGTGTTGCGATTGATCCGCACCGTCATCCAGGATGCCTACAAGGCTCGGATCGACGTCTCGGTTTGTGGTGAAACCGCCTCCGAACCCGAGTACGTCATGCTGCTGCTGGGGCTGGGCATCCGGACGCTGTCGATGACGCCTCCGATGATCCCGGAGATCAAGCAAGTGATTCGTTCGGTCACCCTGGAGGACTGCAACCACCTGACGCGCGAAGTGCTGGCGATGAACTCCGAACGGCAGATCTCCAGCTATCTTCGCAATGCGGCCAGGAAAATTCTGCCGGAGGCGTTCTGAGAGGGATGACCGATTCTACTTCTCTTTCGCTGTGATTGACCAATTGAGGAACGGTTATCGAGGCATGGAGCGACAATTCGCATCGGTCAGGGGAGGGCGGGCCCGGAGTTTCGATGCCGACCCGGGCAACAGCCGTGGTTCGATTCCGAATCGTCGGGCTGGTGGCCATGTTGTCGCATGCCGAGACGTTCCGGGTTCTCCAGCGGGCCTGCGCCCGCGCAGGCATTCCGGTGCGGTACAGCGAGGGATTCAATCCTCACCCCAAGTTGTCCCTTCCGCTTCCCAGGCCGGTGGGGGTGGAATCGGAAGAGGAATTGCTGGTGGCCCGGCTCTACGAGGACCCGACGGTTCGACGGGGCGCGGCGCCGGCGGAGTGCGAAACGGCCATGATGCGGGCTTTGGACGATCAACTGCCTGAGGGAATGGACGTGCTGTCGTTGACGCTGGTCGCCTCCAACGCATCATTGACCCCGCAATCGGCTCAGTACGTGCTGCCTTTGCGCGGGGGGACCGATCCGGGGCTTGCGGACCGTCTTGGTTGCCAGATCGAACGGGTGATGGCCAGGGAATCATGCGTGATGGAAAGAACGGTCGACCGGGACAAACCGGCCAGGAAGATCGACGTGCGCCCGTTTCTCTTGTCGATCCGGTTCGAGGACGGTCGTCTGATCGTCCGGCATCGTACCGGCGACGCCGGGTCGATCCGGCTCGACGAGATCCTGAGGCTCTTTTCGTTGCGGGCCGAGGACCTGGCTGGACCGGTGCAAAGGTGCAATATCGTATGGGAGACAACCAATTTGCAGAAGACAACACAAAAACCCCGTGGGGAAAGTGGGGCAGAGGACATAGAAGATGGCGCGAGAAATGCTGATTAACGTCGCCGAGCGCGAGGAGTGCCGCGTGGCGGTCGTCGAAGACAACCGGTTGGAGGAGCTCTATGTGGAGCGGGCCAGCGCCGGCACTCACGTCGGGAGCATCTACAAGGGGAGGGTCGTCAACGTCGAGTCGGGGATTCAGGCCGCATTCATCGACATCGGGATCGAGAAAAACGGCTTTCTTCACATCAGCGATCTGCATCCTCGCTACTTTCCGGGCAGCAAGAAAGACGTGCTGGAAGTCATCGGACGTCGCCAGGCGCTGAAAGAACGTCCCCCCATCCAGAACTGCCTGCGGCGAGGGCAGGAGATCGTGGTGCAAGTGACCAAAGAAGGGCTCAAGACCAAAGGGCCGACGCTGAGCACCTACCTGGCCTTGGCGGGCAAACACCTGGTCATGATGCCCTGGATGAAGAACTACGGGATCTCGCACAAGATCGAGGACGAAGAGGAGCGAAAGCGTTTGGCGGGCGTGTTCGACGAGTGCAAGGCGCCCAAGGGCCACGGGTTCATCATCCGTACCGCAGGCGAGGGCGCGTCCAAGAAGGACATCCAGGCGGACCTCAAATATCTCGACCGCCTCTGGCGGGCGATCGAGGCCAGGATGGAGAGCGAGAAGGCGCCGGGCGAGATCTATCTGGAGTCGGATCTCGTGATCCGGGCTCTGCGGGACACGTTCGGCCCGGAAATCTCCAGGATCGTCTGTGATTCGGAGGTCATGGTCCGCAAGATCAAGGAGTTCTTGTCGATCTCCGCGCCGCGTCTGAAGCCCAAGATCGTCACGTACGAAGAGAAGATTCCGCTGTTCCACAAGTACGGGATCGAGGACGAGATCGCCAAGATTCAGTCCCGCGAGGTGGAGCTCAAGAGCGGCGGCTCCATCGTCATCGAGCAGACGGAGGCCCTGGTCGCCATCGACGTCAACAGCGGACGGTTCCGCAAACAGAAGAACGCCGAGCAGACCGCGTTTGAAAACAACATGGAGGCGGCCACCGAGATCGCCCGGCAATTGAGGCTTCGGGACCTGGGAGGCCTGATCGTGTGCGACTTTATCGACATGCGGAACGCCAAGCACCGCAAAGAGGTGGAGAAAGCGTTTCGCGATGCGGTCAAGGCGGATCGGGCCCGGTCCAAAATCCTGCATATCAGCCGTTTCGGGGTCGTCGAGATGACCCGCCAGCGGATGCGTCCGTCCCTGCAGTTCAGCACCTTCCTGGCCTGCCCTCACTGTGCGGGGATGGGTTTCGTCAAGAGTCACGAGTCGCTGGCGCTGGAGATCATCCGCCTGCTGAACCTGGCCGTGTCGAAGGAGCACATCCGTCGGATCGAGCTGACGGTTCCGAAAGAAGTGGGGGAGTTCCTTCAGAACGAAAAAAGAGCCGCCATCGCCCAGATCGAGCAGGCGACCGAAAAACGAATCATCATCCATTCTTCTCCCGATTACGTCGGCGAACAGCGGACGCTGTTGTGTCTCAACGACCGCGGCGGAGAAGTCAAGCTGTAACCGGCAGGGAGGCCCAAGACCGTGGAATTCGATCTTGATTACGCCCGGCGGGTCATTCTCGCCGAGGCCGATGCGATTGCGTCGATGACGCCGATTGTCAACGGCCGGTTCGTCCGGGCCGCGGAAATGCTCTACACTTGCACCGGTTCGTGCATCGTCAGCGGGATCGGCAAGGCCGGCCTGATCGGCCGTAAGATCAGCGCGACGCTGGCTTCGACCGGAACGCCGAGCCATTTTCTCCACCCCGCGGAGGCGGTGCATGGGGATCTCGGCCGTCTCCGACGCCAGGACGTCGTAATGATCCTCAGCTACGGCGGCGAAACCGACGAAATCATCCGCTTGATCAACCTCGTCAAACAACTCGGCATCCCTCTGATTGCGCTCACCGGAGACGAGGATTCGACCCTCGGTCGGCACAGCGACGTCGTGCTGTGCATGGGGAAGGTGAACGAGGCCTGTCCGCTGGGGGTGGCGCCGAGCGTGTCGACCACCTGCATGCTGACCATCGGCGACGCGCTGGCCTTCACGGTGATGAAGGCCCGCAACTTCAGCGTCGAGGATTACGTTCGTTTTCATCCGGGCGGATCGCTCGGCGCCAAGTTGATGACGGTGGAACAGTCCATGATGTTCCGTCCGGGCGAGAAACTGCCGATCGTGAGCGTGAACGAAACGATCCGCGGGATGTTGGAGAAAACCAAGGACGTGAAGCGCCACGGTGCCGTGATGGTCGTCGATTCTTCGGGCCGTTTGGCCGGTATCCTTACCGACGCGGACTTGCGCCGGCTCCTGACCAAAGAGGCAGCGGCGGCTCTGGACCTGAAGGTGGGGGAAGTCATGACGCCCGGCTGCAAATGGATCCGCGCCGACGCTCTGGCTGCGGAGGCCACCGCTCTCTTCCACAAGTATCGAATCGACGAGTTGCCCGTCGTGGACGCCGACGACCGGCCGGTCGGTCTGATCGACGTGCAGGACATCGTCATGATCAAGGTGGTCGGATAATAGCCTTGGCGGTATTCCCCGACTCCAGGCGGCGGCGACATACGACGGTTTGTCGACGGTCTTGTTCGCCCATCGAAACGCAGAACCACCCCACGAGGGCAAAACGCGATTGCGGTAGATATGCTGAAATGAGCGAATATGGATACTAAGGGCAAGCCCAATTTGAAAGCCATCGAACTGTTGGTGCTCGACGTGGACGGCGTGCTTACCGACGGCCGCGTGTTCATTCACAGCGACGGGACCGAGAGCAAGGGCTTCTCCATTCTCGACGGGCATGGTATCCGCATGTGGCAGCGGGCCGGGTTGCACGTGGCATTACTCAGCGGTCGGGCCTCCGAGGCGACCGCCCGTCGGGCTGAGGAACTGGAGATCGCGCACGTGATCCAGGGGGCCAAGTCCAAGCTACCCGTGCTCAAAGAACTGTTGGAGAAGCTGAGTCTGTTGCCCGCGCAGGCGGCCTATATCGGCGACGACGTGATGGATCTGCCGATCGTTCGCTATGTCGGGTTCGGCGTGGCCGTGGCCAATGCGGTGGACGAACTGAAGAAACACGCGGATTACGTGACCGCCCGAAAGGGTGGGGACGGCGCCGTCCGCGAGGTGATCGAGTACATTCTCAAGGGCTCCGACCGTTGGGCGAGTTTGATGGAGCGGTATCTCCTGTAACTGTAACGACAATCGGCGCGCAGGATGGGTCTGAACCTTCGAAAAATCGTGATCGGCGGGATCGCACTGGGCGTGCTGGGCGCGGCCTTTGCCCTTTACCTGCGGTACAACCAGACGCCGCCGATCGTCGCCAACGAGGTCCGCCCGACGCCCACGCCTGTCGCGGAGATCGACGACCCCGATTCAAAACCCCCCAGCGGCCAAATCAGCGGCGTCAAGGTCGGACCGGTCCGCGAGACGGAGTTCGTGCACCGTAACGAACAGTTTCAAATCGACAGGAAGTTCGGATTCGAGCAGCTTCTCCACAAACAGGGCAGCCAGTGGGAAATCACCAAGCCGTACATGTGGATCTATCTGGAGCGGTTTGTCTGTCGCGTTACGGCCGATCGCGGCGTGGCCGAGCTGGTCGAAGCGTTCGGGCGGCTCATGCCCAACAACGCCACGTTCGTCGGAAACGTGGTGATCCACGTCCTTCCGACCGATCCCAACGATTCTTGGGAGTGTTTCATTCGCCTCGACGATGTGGGTTTTCTCGCGGACAAGTCGATGTTCTCCTCCACAGGGTCCGTCCGGTTTCTCTCCCGCGCCATACGTCTGACCGGTACCGGCATGGAGCTGATTTACGACGCCGGTCGCAGCCGGCTCGATCTGTTCCGCGTTTTCGACCTCGACAACCTCCGAATCCGCAGCAGCGAGGTCAAGGCCATGGCCCCCAGAAAGAAGGGGGATTCGTCGGTGGGAGACAAGGAGGATTCCCTGGCAGCAACCCGCGGCGCTGAAACGGCCGACACTACGGTGAAGAGGTCCGCCTCGTCCGTCCCCATCGCTGCGGCGCCCGACGTGTACCAGTGTGTCTTTCGCAGAAACGTCCGGTTGAACAGCCCCGACGGCGTCGCGATTGCCCGAGACGTGCTGTCCATCAACGGCATTCAATGGGCCCGGCCCGGCGATCGTGAGCCGAAGTCCCCGACGGAGACGGATCTGGATCCGGCCCACGAGCGGTCGTTGCCGGAACCGAGGGCTCTGAACACCGCCGCCTCGTCATACCCGGCCATGAGCGCCATTCCCGACGAACTCTACGACATCGTGGTCACCTGCGACGGCGGCGCCGACATCACCCTGGTCGGCGGTTCGCCCAATCTGGCGAACGCCTCGGTCATCCGTACCCCCCCCAACGCGCCGGCCGGACCGCCTTCCGAGGAGATGGATTCCTTCGACCGCCAGCAGGTCGTCGCGCAGCGGATCGATTTCGATTTCCCGACCACCGACACGACGATGCTGGGCCCGGTGGCGATGAAGTTCCTGGTGGCCTCCGATCCCAACAGCTCGCGCGCCAGACTTGGGGAAAAGCCCATGCCCATGACGGTCACGGCGCGAAGTGCGGTCCGCTATCTCGCGGCGGCCAAACGAATCGTCCTGGAAGGCGGCTCCACCGCCACCATCCAGCGGACCGAGCCCAACTTCGTCGACGAATACCGCCTCGCGGCCCCTCGCCTGACGCTGGATCTGATCGTCGATTCCAATGCGCCCGACAACGTCAAGGTTGATCTCCGCCGATTCGTCGCCGACGGCGGGCTGGGAACGGTGGATGCGGCGCCTGTGGCGGTTCGGATGTGGCGCCGCGCCGCCGGCAAGCTCCTCGGTCGCGTGACTTTGGACGCTCACGATCTGCGGTATGATGCAAGAGCGGCCGAACTGGCTGCCTCCGGTCCCGGTGTCATCTGGGTCCACAACGCCGCGACGGTCCGGTCGAAGGACGATCCCAATGAGGCCTTCAAACCGTTTTACGCCCGCTTGAGCAACTTCGACAAGCTGACGTATTGGACCCAGTCCAGGCGGATTGTCGCAGAGGACGATTCGCAGCAACTCGAACTGCGCTACTTCCCCCAGGTAAACGGCGAATGGGGGCCCCAGACGCAGGTGGTCGCCGGACACGTCGAGGCGACGTTGCGTCAGACCGACCCGAACCGCATGGAACTGGAGTCGTTCGTGGCGTCCCAAGGCATTGAGTACGACAGCGAGATCGATCATTTGAATTTCATCGGTTCCGAGCTGGTCTACGACCAGGGGCGGTCCCGCCTGCGGATCACAGGCGACGAGCTGCGTCCGTGTTATCTGAACGGTGCCTTGGTCGACGCAATTGTCGTGGACCTCAGGACCCGCAACGTCGAGACGCAGATCGCCGGGCCCAGCATCTTTCAGGTCCGACCGTAACTTCGGCCCCGCCGCGATTTCCATTTGGCAAGACGTGCGTGATGCCCTACAACAGGGCCATCGGTGTGTGCGTTCAGAACGTTTATATGATATGATAGGATGAGCGATGGATCAGCGAAGTACGTTGGGTTGGGCGGTGCTGTTGGCGATGGTTTCAGGAGCTTCGGGGAACGCATTCGGTCAGAGCAGAGAGATCCGGCCGGGGGAGAACTTGGTGGTCCAAGGCCTGCCTCCCCTCCCGGTCACGCTGGCGGACGAAGTCCGACGGTACACGGAATCTCGCTCGGCATCCTTTGCGGACTGGCATCCGACCGAGCGGTCGATCCTGATCTCCACACGATTTGCCAGTACCGCTCAGATTCATCGTGTCCAACAGCCCGGCGGGGCGAGAACGCAATTGACATTCTTCGACGAGCCGATCAGCGGAGCCACGTACGAGCCTCGCACCGGGCGGTACTTCCTATTCACCAAGGACGTCGGCGGCAACGAGTTCGGTCAGATCTATCGTTACGACCTGGCGGATGGAAAAATCACGCTGCTGACCGACGGAGGCCGCTCCCAGAACGGCGGCATCGAGTGGAGCACTCGAGGCGACCGGATCGCTTACGGCTCGACTCGCCGCAACGGCGCCGACCGCGACCTCTACGTGATGGATCCGCTCGACCCGAAGACCGACCGGCTCGTCCTGCAAGTCCGCGGTGGCGGCTGGTCCGTCCTCGACTGGTCGCCCGACGACCGAGGACTGCTGATCGGCGAATACATCTCCATCAACGAGAGCCGCCTTTGGCTCCTGGATCTCCAGACAGGCGAGAAATCTCTGCTCATAGAGCCCGGCTCGGAACCGGTTTCTTATCGCAACGCCCAGTTCAGCAAGGAGGGGACGGGACTCTATCTGACGACGGACAAGGACTCCGAGTTCCAGCGGCTTTCGCACATGGACCTGGCGACCAAACGGATTACCGTCCTGGTGGACTCGATCCCCTGGGATGTCGAGGGCCTGGACCTGTCGCCGGACGGTCGGCGGATCGCGTTCGGCGTGAACGAAGCCGGCATCTCGCGGCTGTATCTGTTCGATCTCGCCGATCGCAGGCTGCAACGCGTGGACGCGGTCCCGACCGGCATAACCGGCGGCCTCAAGTGGCATCTCAAGGGGCGGCATCTGGCCTTCACGATCTCCTCGGCCCGCTCGCCTTCGGATGTCTACTCGCTCGATACCGAGACGGGCGAGGTCTCCCGCTGGACGGAGAGCGAACTCGGCGGGCTCGTCGCCTCCGAGTTGTCGGAGCCGAAGTTCGTGAGCTGGCCTAGCTTTGACGGCCGCGAGATCACCGGGTTTCTCTATGAGCCCCCGGCCCGTTTCACCGGAAAACGCCCTGTGATGATCGTCATTCACGGCGGTCCGGAGGGTCAGTCCCGACCGGGCTTCCTCGGACGCAGCAACTACTTCCTGAACGAGCACGGCGTCGCCTTGCTCCTGCCCAACGTTCGCGGCTCAACCGGTTACGGAAAGAGCTTCGTCAAACTCGACAACGGATTGAAGCGGGAGGATTCGGTCAAAGACATCGGCGCTCTGTTCGACTGGATCGCGAAGCAGCCGAATCTGGATGCCTCGCGGATCTTGGTCATGGGCGGCAGCTACGGCGGCTACATGACCCTGGCCGTCGCGACCCATTACAGCGACCGCATCTGCTGTGCGATCGACATCGTGGGGATCTCGAACTTCAATACGTTCCTCAAGAACACCGAGAGCTACCGCCGGGACCTGCGCCGGGCCGAATATGGAGACGAACGCGATCCCGCGATGCGGGAGTTCTTCGAGCGGATCGCGCCGCTGAACAACGCCGCCAAGATCACCAAGCCCCTGTTCGTCGTGCAGGGCGGAAACGATCCTCGCGTCCCGCTGTCGGAGGCCGAGCAGATGGTCGAGCGGGTCCGGGAGCACGGCACACCCGTCTGGTATCTCATGGCCAAGGACGAAGGCCACGGCTTCCGCAAGAAGGAAAACGCCGACTTCCAGTTCTACGCGACGATCCTGTTCGCGCGGCATCACCTGCTGGGCGGATCGTGAGTTCGCACGGCGGCGCGGGCGCGATCTTTGCGGAGACCTCCGTCCACAATCCCACCTCGCAGCGGGTCCTGGAGAAGAATGGGTTCGTCAGAACGGGTGAACGAGAAGACCCGGAAGACGGCCCGCTTACGCAGTGGAGATGCAGTCGCATCGTCAAGCCTCCTCTGTAACGTAGCTTGCAGTGCCCCCGTGTTCAAAGGTATACTGTGACCAGTGAGTCATCTGCGATCTGGTTGCTGCAAAGGAGAGAATATGCCGACCATATCGATGTTCTACGGCATTATCATTCGATTGTATTTCGCCCCGGGCGAACACAATCCGCCGCACTTCCACGCGTTCTACGGCGAGTCCAAAGCGTCTGTTGATATCCGTACAGGAGAGATCATCGACGGTTCCCTTCCACCTCGACAGCGAAAACTCGTTCAAGCTTGGACAGAATTGCACCAGGAGGAACTGATGGCCAATTGGGACTTGGTGATGAATGGCGATCAACCGTTCAGAATCCGGCCGTTGGAATAGGAGTATGTGGGAATGTATCAAGCCGTTGTAAGCGTCCATCCGAACGAGGACTTCTCACTTACCGTTGTTTTTGAAGATGGCGTCAAAGGCGTTCTCGACATGACGCCCTATCTCGATTTCGGCGTGTTCAAACAGATCAAGGATTTCGAGCAGTTCAAGCGGGTGCGCATCGTGTTCGACACAGTCGAATGGGAATGCGGGGTAGATCTGGACCCCGAATTCATCCGTGCTAAGTGCCAGCTGATTGAGAAAACCGCGTGAAAGTCCATGCGCGAGTTGTGAATGATGATGCGAAATCGCTCTGACAAGGTGTTGGTCAACCCAACGGGGGAACAGCTCGTCGAACGGGATCCTATTATCGCCTTTTCTTTCTATCTCTCCGGTCGGATCGGCGTGCTCCTTAGCGTTGCGGATGCGATCATCGGGAACCTTGATGCCGGATTTCGTGACGATTGCGTACACTTTGACCGAGTCGCACGTGCCGAATCATTGATGTGGCTCTGGACATTGGGAGCGCATGAAGTCGTGCGAACAATGTGCCAGGCGACGGGCAGCTTCTCGGAACAGGTAATGACTCAGCTCACAGGACTCAAGAAGACTCTTGCCGTGATTCGCATGCCCGCGGCGAAAATGGAGAAAGCTGGGAGGAAGGTCCCCGTGTCCTCTGATCGGAGTCCGGCGGGTTGGGATGCTGCCAACCGGGATCTGTTGGTGGGTGATCCGACATCGACCCCCGACCTCTCTGCTCGCTCGGTCTTGCAGGAATTTGACCGAGTGTTTTCATCCATTACCAAGGATGACGTGCTTCGGCGTCACGAGGAATCGTACGTAAGAGGGCAATAGAAAGAGACAAATGGTCCCGCGTGCAGGGCGAGAGGCCACCCCACACGCTGTCCTCTGTTATCCGTCCTCGATTTTCTGGCACCGGTGCTACTTCACCGGATAGGGCGGCAAAGGGGGAATCTCCTTTTCCTTGGTCTTGAGTTCTTCGAGGATGACCTCGATGGCCTTATTGAGTTGCTGATCGATGCCGGCGTATTCCTGGGCGGGATCGTTGTCTACGACGATGTCCGGTTCGACCCCTTCGCCTTCGATGATCCAGCGTTTGCCTTCGACGTCGTAACGCGAGAACTCGGGCTTGTTCAGCGAACCGCCGTCCAGCAGAGGCAGGGAGCCGCGGATGCCGATCACGCCGCCCCAGGTGCGTTTGCCGATCACCTTGCCCAGTTTGTAGTGCTTGAACTGGTAGGTGAACAGGTCGCCGTCGGAGGCGGAGAACTCGTCCGCCAGGCAGACCATCGGGCCGTAGATCATCGCCTCCGGTTCCGGGGTCGGCGCGGTGTTGCGGGCGAATTCGATCATCGCGATCTCGCGGCGCAGCCGCTCGATCAGCATGGGCGAGACGTTGCCGCCACCGTTGCCGCGAACGTCGATGATCAGGGCCTTCTTGCGGATCTGCGGATAGAAGTGCTTGACGAACTCGTTCAGGCCGGTCGTGCCCATGTCCGGCACATGGACATAGCCTACTTTGCCGTCGGTGGCCTTGGTCACCTTCTCGATGTTGCCCTGGACCCACCGATAGTAGTAGAGATTCCCCTCGTTGTCGATGGGCACGACGGTGGTTTCGTGGCTGCCTTCGAGTTCCGGCTTGGAATTGACCTTCAGGGTGACCTGCCTGCCCGCCTTGTTGACGAGCAATTCATAAAAATTCTTCACGTCGGCGGTCGAGTGCCCGTCGACGGCCAGAAGGAAGTCGCCTTCGTTGACGTCCACGCCGATCTCCGTCAGAGGCGAACGGGTGGCCTTGGCCCAGTTCTCGCCCCGCAGGATCTTGACGATTTGATAGTAGCCGCTCTGCGCGTCGCGGGTCAGTTCGGCGCCGAGCAGACCCATCGGAATTCGCTTGGGCTGGGGGGATTCCCCTCCGCCGACGTAGGCGTGTCCCGCGTTCAACTCGCTGATCATCTCGCCGATGACGTAGGTCAGGTCGGCGCGGTGATTCACGAAGGTCACCAGCGGCTCGTAGCGGGCCCGCAGGGCCGGCCAGTCCACGCCATGCAGGTTCGGGACGTGGAAAAAGTCCCGCATCTGTCGCCAACATTCGTTAAAGATCTGCCTCCATTCGGCCCGTTTGTCGAGTTGAACTTCCATTGTCGACAAATCCAGCGTCTCCTTCATCTCGAATTTGCCTTTGGGCAGATCGAGAATCGCGTACTGGTCGCCGACCGAGACGAGCATCTTCTTGCGGTCGGCGGAGATCTCGTAGCCACGGGCTGGGCCCAGCTCGGTTTCCTTTTGTTCCTTGAGGTTGTACAGGCACAACTGTCCGTGGCGCAGGTAGTAGATCAGATCGTCTACGGAACTGAGATGACGATAGGACGACACCGCGATCGGCAGCGCCGCGATGCGGTCCTGGATACCGTCGAGATCGACCTGGATCGGCCCGGGTTCGGACTTTTCCTTTGTCGGGTGGTTCTTGGGCTTGTCCGTCTCGTCCTGGGAGGCGGCCTCGGTCTCCGCCTCCTTCTTTTGCGACTCCTTGATCTCGACCTCGTCGCTCTTGGGCTCAAAGGGCGAAGGAGTCGATTTCGCCAGTGCGATCAAGTAGATCCGGGACATGTCCTGATAGGCGTGGTTCCATTCGGTGCTGCTGTAAATGGGGTGGAAATCCCGCTGCGAGATGAAGAACACGAACTTCCCGTCCGAACTGAAGATCGGATCGGACGAGCTGTACCAGCCGTCGGTCAGCTCATGCGAGGTCTGGTCCTGGAGGGAGTAAAGGTAGATCTTGCTCATGCTGTTCAATTCGGGCTTGGCGTAGACGATCCACCGGCTATCGGGCGACCAAGCATAGTCGCTGAACTCCCATTTGTCCGCCTTGCAGACCTCGGTGATCTTGCCGGTCTCGACGTTGACGAATCGCAGACGCAGGGCTTTGTCCGCCCAGAGGATTTTCTTGCTGTCGGGCGACCACACGAGGTCATACAGATAGACGGCGTTGTCCTTGGTCACCTGTCGGGCGGCGCCCCGTCCGTCCTGCGGGACCACCCAGATCTCGTCTTCGCCCGATGCGTCGGAGACGTAGGCGATCCACCTTCCGTCGGGGGACCACTTGGAATTCCGTTCGTGCACGCCGGGCGTGGCGGTCAGATTGCGGATCGCCCCGTGCTTGGCCGGCACAGTGAAGACGTCGCCCCGGGCGCCGAAGAGGCCCCGTTTTCCGTCGGGCGAGATCTCGTAGTTGCTCACCTTGTGGGCGATGTTGACCAAACCGCCCCGGCCTCCCTGGAGATCGTCCTCGATGAAAATGTTCACTTTCACGGCTTGTTCGGTCTGCAGGTCGTAGCGGTAGAGGTAGCCTCCGTTCTCAAAGACGATCGCCTTGGGACCCAGCGACGGGAACTTCACGTCGAACTCGGTGAACGCCGTCAGTTGGCGGGTCTCTTTCGACCGGATGTCGTAGACGAATAGGTTCATCCGTTTGTTCTCATCGCGGTCCGAGAGGAAGAAAATCCTGTCCCCGCTCCACATCGGGATGATGTCCTGGGCAGGATTATTTGTGAGGTTCTCGGTGGTTTTGGCCTCGAAATCGTAGATCCAGATGTCGTCGGCCATCCCGCCGCGATAGCGCTTCCAGGTACGGAACTCGCGAAAGACGCGGTTGTAGGCCAGCTTCTTGCCGTCCGGGGAATAGGAGCAAAAACCCCCTCGCGGCAGGGGCAGTTCGTCGGGGATCTCGCCCGAGAGCCCGACGGAGTACAACCGACCCAGGAAGTCATTGAAGGAACGCATCCGCGAACGAAAGAGGATCCGTTTGCCGTCCGGCGTCCACGTCATCACGATGTTGTTGGGACCCATGCGGTCGCCCACGTCGTCCCGCCCGAGCGTGGCTGTGAAGGTAAGCCGCTGGGGCACGCCGCCGGCGGCGGGCATCAGGTAGACCTCGGTGTTGCCGTCATACTGGCCGGTGAAGGCCAGCGTTTTGCCGTCCGGCGAGAACCGGGCGAACATCTCGAACCCGTCGTCGTTAGTCAGTTTGCGGGCGGTGCCGCCGGAGGAGGCGACGGTGTACAGATCGCCCGCGTAGGTGAAGACGATCTGGTCTTCGTGGATTGCAGGAAACCGCAGCAATCGGGCCTCGGTCGCCGCCAAGGCAGGGTGGATACCGACAAGGAGGGCCGCACAGAGCGAAAACACGAGTTTCATCCTGATTCCTCGCTATTACAGAACAACCTCGTTCGATCCTTCAAGCGTTCTTTCGCCACAAGCAGACGCCATCGTATTCGAACCCCCGCTCGAGGTCAATGTTTCTCACGGGTTTGTCATTGCGGTTGGCGGTCTGTGCGAACGTAGTGGGGTTCTTCCGGCTGGTTGTCGGGGTCGTACTGGGGACCGTACCGGGCCGCGGCTTCCCGTTGGATATGGTCCATGATGGTGGCCATGTGGATCTGCGGATTGATCCGTTTGCGGGATTTGTCGCCGAACGCGACGCGGAGGATCTTGCCCTTTTCCCACTCGTGGGGCTCGATTTCATGTTTGAGTTGGAAACCGTATTCGCTCAGGACCTCCAGCGTCGGAACCGGATACGAGAGGGGTTGGGCGTTGGGACACTGCGACAGACTGGGCACGAGAGTCGGTGTCACGTACCCGTCGTCCAGTCCGATGTCGAAGTTTCGCTTCTTCATGTCGAACAGCAGAACAAACGAGCCTGTGTACCACTGGCCTTTCATGGATTTGCTGGCCAAGCGGGCGTCCCGGGCCGACGGCAGGATTCCGAGTTTCTTCATTTCCCGGTCGATGGCCAGGGTTACCGCTTTATTGTAGGAATGCTCCGGGTCCTGGAGCGCCTGCACCCCGATGATCGTGCCCAGAAGGTTCGAGTACGAGTCTTCCCAACTGAATGCGGAATCGTATTCCACGGGAATCGCCATGCTCTTGTAGCCGTACCAGGTGGTGACCTCGTGCCAGGTTACCATCGTGAACGTCAGATACGGACCGATGGCCAGGGCCACTTTTTCTGCAATGGCGGACTTGTCCGTTTCACTGAGATAATCCCAGCCAGGCGGATAGGTGATTTCGACGTAGCTTCGGGACCGATCCACGGGCATTCGGCACGAGAACCCCCGATCTTTGCGCATGATGTGCTGGTAGCTCTTGGCGGATAGATAGGCGGTCCAGTCGATGCCGATCCGCATGTGGACGACGTCGATGTGGCCGCCTTGGCAGGTGTAAACGATCCCGTTTTTCTCGAAGAACGGCCAGTAATAGTTGTGCGATCCCAGATCCCGTCCCAGGAAGGTCATGCCGGGAATAGCGGCGGCGTAGCCTCCGAACCGGGTCCGCGGCTGCGTGTTGAATCCGTAGAACACCACGCGATTAGCCGGGCCTGAGAGGGCTCGATCGGGCAATAACCCACACCCGGCCGTCGCCAGCGACAGCAGGCCCAGGATACACCCTAGTTTTCGTGTGGGGTACGCAGTCATGATCGGACTGTGTCCGTATTTCCGTCGTCGTTGTCCATACAAAGGCTTCAGACGTGTCCATACGCAGGGCTACGCCCTCGAGAAAGGAAAGCGTCGGGAATTGTTTTGTACCACCCCGATGCCCAATTCATGCTTCATTATAGCATTGGGGGGTAGGGATTGTCAAGGCAACAGTGGCGTCGATCCCCGGAAAACCTTGTTTCTTGAGGGCCAGCACGAGTTATTTCGATCTCCAATCGCATTCGTGGGGCGGAGGCGGGCGATAGTCGCGGGCGATTCGATAATAGTATCGCACGGGTCTTTGGCGTACGGACACGGTCCGCTCTTCGATCCCGTCCAGTCTGGCCCAGCGGGGGATGTTCTGGCGTTCCAGGTTCGTGCGGTCCAGGCTGATCAGCAGGAGTGTCCAGCCGGCGTACCGGCGGGGCGGGAACCAGAATCCATACATCAATCCGCTGCCGCCGAAGAGATGTCGGCTCGATGTCAGTTCGACGCTCCCTTGCGTATGACGACGGTAGAACGCCAGTTCGCTGGCCAAGGCGTATTTGTCCATGCCGACGACCAGGGGGCGGACGCCCAGATCGGTTCGCAGTTGTTCTTCCAGCCGCTGCACATCGCGTCCAATCTCTTCCCACGCGATCGGCCAATTCCAATCTTGAACGACCGGGACGCCGGGAAGGCCGAGAGAAGCACAGTGCAGGAATCCCCCGAACACCAGAACGCACGCCACCAACGTCGGAGGCCAGAGCTGCCGGCTCAAGGCGTCCAGTGATGGTCGCACCGCACAGGGGGGCGTCACGATCTGCCTGGCCAGGACCGGTAGCGCCGCCAGCCACAGAGGGCCCGTCCAGTTCATTCTCCCCTCTCGCGAAAGACTAAAGAGAACGAACACCGACAGCGGGACTATCGTGAAGACCGTCGTGAACAGACGTTTCGAGGAGAACACGGTTCGAAACGCATCCAGAAGGCCCAGCGGAGTGATCAGCAGGGCTATGGCCGCGACGAGCAAAGGAAGCCCGAACCGGCTCTGCCCGTCGAGGCGGTGGACACTTTGAAAGAGGAACGACGCCCATTCGTTCCGCAGGTTCCACGCGATCACAGGGCTCAGCAGCAGGCCCGCCAGAACCCCGGCCAGGTAGGGTTGCGGACGACGAAGCCACCGTCGGCTGGGTCGGTCCAACAGGATGAAGACCACAGTCGCCGGGACCAGCAGGGCGATCGTGTATTTCGAGAGCATCCCCAGGCCGATGCAAATCCCGGCCCCCCACCAGGCCCTTGCCCGTCCGGCTGAGAGGGCGCGTTCCAGGAAGAACAAAGTCCCCGCCCAGCAGGTGGTCAGCGGGGCATCGGGCGTCATGAAGAACCCGAACAGGAAGAAGAAGGGCAGCACCGCGGTTAACATCGCGGCAGTCAGCGCGGTTCCTTTGCCATAGAGATTGCGAGTCAGAGCCAAGCAGAACCCCGCGGTGACGAACCAGCACAGGAAGGCCCCGATACGGATGCCCAGCTCCGTGTCGCCGACCAGGGCCGTTCCCGCTGCGATCAGCCAGGCCACCATCGGCGGATGGTCCAGATACCCCAGGGCCGGATGCTGGGCGTAGTTCCAATAGTAGGCCTCCTCGGGCAACAGGTCCGGCAAGCCCAGATACGTCAGCCTCAGAAGAACCGAATAGCCGATCAGTCCGAGGGCCGCCAGACGCCAGGACCGCACGTCGGAGCGGCCGTCATCCCGTCGGAACACGAAGAACGCGCAGCCCAGATAAGTGACGATCGCGCCGGCCGAGGCCGCGATCGACAACGCCACCAGTTCGGACCCACCGGCTCGTTCCGTCAACAAAGCCAGCGCGCCGCCGCGCAGGAACAAAGCCATCAGGCAGGTTGTGACAAACCGTACCGGCTTCGTCCGGCCGCAAGGCCTGTTGTCCGACGGCGCGAACACCCAGTGAACGCACATCCCGTAGGTGAGCATCGCCACGATCGCGAAGCTGAGGATGTGGGACAGGCTCAAGTCCAGGCCACGGTCCCGCAGAACTGTGAAACCTCCCACGTCCACGACCAGGCCCGCCAGCCCCACCAGGGCGAATCGCCCCGCAGTGACTGCGGTCGCCGCGCCGCCGACCAGCGCGACGGTCCGACGAAGGTAGCAGGCCGCCTGTCGCAAGCTCATCTTGGACCGCCCGTGGAAGCGGTCGCCGAAGCAGATGGGGATCTCGCTGACGCGCAGGTCTCCTTGATTGCGAAGCAGGACTTCCAGGGCGATCTTGAATCCCTCGGCATCGTCGGCCACGCCCAGCAGCCTGTCGCGACGGATTGCGAAGAAGCCCGAGGTCGGGTCGTGCACGTCCGTGAGCGGCCAGACGACCGCGCCTGCGATGCGGGACATCGCCCGCCGGGTCCAGGACCAGTGGGGAATTCGTCCCCCCTGGACATACCGGCTGCCGATGACCATGTCCTGAAGTCCCTCGAGCACCGGTCGCACCAATTCGGGCGCCTGTTCGGGACTATGGCTCAGGTCGCCATCCATCACGAGGATCGTGTCGGCCCTCGCCCGGCCGGCGGCGGCCAGGACGTCTCCGGTCAATCCTCGGCCGCTTTGGGCCTTCACCAGCGTGACCGACGCCTTCGATTCCCACCGGCGGATTCTCTCTTGTGTGCCGTCGGTGGAGCCGCCGTCGGCGAACAGGACCTCAATGGACAGATTCGCCCGGTCAAAGGCCGCAAACAGGCGGGTCAGCAACGAATCCACGTTCCCCGCTTCATCGAGCGTCGGCACCACCACAGAGATATCAGGGGGTTTTCCCCGCGTATCCATAGGGACCCAGTCCTTCGGCAACCACCCGGCTCGCCCCCCCACGGAGGCGGGTCGCACAAGAGCTTATCGAGGGCGACCGGGGTCGGCAAGAGGCGGGATCGCCCCGGTGATCGCGACGCCGCGATGTTGTCTTTCGCAGGAAGATCCCCTCTTGCAACGGGACCGAAAAAATGGTATAAAAAAGAAGGTTCATATCGGTATGCGGTTCAAGCATTGTGTGTGGAGGTTTTTCCGTGTAACAGGGCAGTTCCATCGTCGTGTAAGTCTTTTTTTCTGGAGGCCTACTATGCGTCGTGAGGTGAGAGTGTGGTCTTCTCTGGGGTTGGTGGCGATTCTCGCAGCACCTCTGTTCGGCCAATTGCCCGCCGGCTGGACCAGCCAAGATGTCGGAAATCCGGCCGCCGCCGGCCAAGCCCAGTACGATCCGGTCACGGAAACCTGGATCATCCGAGGCGGCGGCACAGGCATTCGGTCTACTTCCGACCAATTCCAGTACACTTACAAGACTCTTTCCGGTGACGGCGAGCTCGTTGCCCGAGTCGTCAGTCTCGATCCGCCCCTGGCGGATTGGGCCATGGCCGGCGTGATGATCCGCGTGATGCTCACGCCCGGTTCGCCCTACATTTTCCAGGGTGTCAGTGCCAATACCGCAGGTCTCCAGCACGGCGTCACCTTCTGGGGCCGCCAGACGTTCGACGCACCCGCCGACCAGGTCAGTAGCGGGGCCACCGGCGCTCCCCACTGGGTCAAGGTCCAGCGGGCCGGCGACACGTTCTCTGCCCACTCCTCGTCCGACGGCAAGACCTGGACCCAGCAGTACAGCACGACGGTTCCCGGCATCCCCAAGAACGTCTATATCGGCTACGTCGTCACTTCCGAGGTCGGCAGCCAGCGGGTCACCGCGGTGTTCGACCGGGGACCGGTCAAAGCGTGGAGCCCCGATCCCGCCGACGGCGCCAAGTACGTCGAAACGCCCCTGGTTCGCTGGACCGCCGGCGTCAACGCCATCGCCCACGACGTCTTCTTCGGGACTTCTGCCACCCTGGGACCCGACGACTACAGGGGGCGCCAGTCGCTGGACAATACGTCGTATCGCCATGGTCCCGGCCTGACCCCGGGGACGACCTACTATTGGCGAATCGACGAGGTCGCTTCGGACCACAAGACGATTTTCCCGGGCGACGTCTGGTCGTTCAGCTCGGTCCCCGCAACGGCCTACGCGCCCCGGCCTTGGGACGGACTCGACGGGGTCGCCGTCGACGCGGATCTGGTCTGGGTCTCGGGCTACATGACGGTCTATCACAAGATCTACTTCGGGACCGATAAGGCCGCCGTCGAGGCCGGCGATCCGAGCGTGTTCAAGGGGGATCAACTCGTGCCGTCGTTCGATCCCGGCCCGCTGGCCGAGAACACCACCTATTACTGGCGGATCGATGAGCAGGATGTCACCTGGACCGTGCACGCCGGTCCCGTCTGGAGCTTCAAGACCGTCGGCCCCGGTCTGGGCGTTCAGGCCGAGTACTTCGCAGGCGCCGAACTCGCCGGCACTCCGATCCTGACCGTCCAGGAGAACGCGATCGACCACAACTGGGGCAGTAACGAAGTGGCAGGCGGGCTCAAGGACAACGTCTCGGCCCGCTGGACCGCAGACCTCGAAGCGCCCTTCACCGAAACGGTCCAGTTCATCACGACCTCCGACGACGGGGTGCGGCTCTGGCTCAACGGCAAGCTCCTCCTCGACAACTGGACTTCTCACAGCAGCGCCGACGATATCGCGTCGGTCAACCTCGTCGCAGGCCAGTTTTATCGCCTGAAAATGGAGTGGTTCGAGAACGGCGGCAACGCCGTGGCCCAGTTGGCCTGGCAAAGCCCCTCGATCGCCCGGCAGATCATTCCGGCGGGCGTCCTGCAATGGCCGGTCCACGCGGTCGATCCCTATCCGGCCCATGCGTCCTCGAACGTTCCCCAGACGCCCCTTCTCCGTTGGGTCGCAGGCCCGTCCGCGACGCAGCACGATGTCTACTTCGGCGCCGACGCCAAGGCGGTGGCCGAAGCGGACCCGACCACCGCAGGGATCTACCAGGGTCGTCAGGAGGTCGAGGTCGCGACGTTCGATCCCGGCCCGCTGGAGTGGAACACGACGTATTACTGGCGGGTGGACGAGGTGGAGCCAGGCCAGGCAGGGGGGACATGGACCGGTTCGGTCTGGAGGTTCACCACCGCTGATTTCCTTGTGGTCGACGATTTTGAAAGCTACACGGACGAGGAGGGCCGCCGCATCTACGAGGCCTGGCTCGATGACTATGCCGCCGGCGTTTGCGGTTCCACCGTCGGGTACATGAACGCTCCGTTTGCCGAGCAGAAGATCGTCCACAGCGGCGCTCAATCCATGCCGTTGGACTACAACAACGTGTGTACGCCGCACTATTCCCAAATCGAGCGGGAGTTCTCGCCGGCTCAGAACTGGACCGTCAATGACGTCAATACGCTGGTGCTCCATGTCCGAGGCCGAGCGGGCAATGTCGGCGCGCCGCTGTTCGTCGCGATCCAGGACAGCACAGGCAAGCTCGCAACGGTTCGCCATCCAGACTCCGCGATCGTTCAGACCCCCACGTGGACTGCGTGGAAGGTCCCGCTCAGCGAGTTCACGGCCGGCGGAGTGAACCTCACCAGGGTCAAGAAGGTCTTCCTCAGCGTGGGCAGCAGCGCCCAGCCGGCGCCGGGCAGCTCCGGCGTGATCTTCATCGACGATCTCTGGGTGGTCAAGCCGTAACCGCAAAAGTGCCTGGGACGAATAGGACGGAGGGGCCCCCTCGGGCTCGGTGGCGTCCCGTGCGATCCTATGGGTCCGCAAGGAATTTTCGAATCATCGCGCCGCAGAGTTTGTCCAGGCCTTCCGCGGCGCCGTCGCCTCCGCGATTGGCGGCCACGAGAACCGCGAAGTTCCTCTGTGGAGCGACCCAGACGATGGCGTAGTGCATCGTGTTCGTGCCGGAGTGGGTGAAGACTGTGCCCCCCCAGTCGCGGTCGTGGAGACTCCAGCCCAGCGCGTAATCGCCGCCGAAAGGGGGCTCCTTCACCGGTTGGATCGCGGCCGCCGGGAGCAGGCCGTCCTGGCCCCGCGCGGCCGTCAGGATGCATTGGACGTATTTGGCCCAGTCGGCCATCGAGCAGTGGACGCGTCCGCCCGGCGTCAGAAAAGGCGGATTGTCGGCCTGCGGCCCCGGCGGGACGGGAACAATTTTATCTGCGTTCTTGCGGTGTCCCCACAAGGCGTCCGTTCGGCCGGGCGTCCCCATCGACCCGAATCCTGCGGTCCGCATCCCGAGCGGGTCGAAGAGCATTCGTTGCAGCAGCGATTCATAGTCCTCGCCCGTCGCACGTTCCGCGATGACCCCTGCGATCGTGAAACCTGCATTGGAGTACTCGAACTTCTCGCCGGGCTTGTGGACCGGCGGCTGCGTCAGGACGATCTCCGTGACCCGCTTTCGCTGCTGGGCGGGGGACTTCATCTTGCAGATCCTGGCGAGTTCTTTGCCCTGGACGGGCGCGAAACCCGCGGTCATGGACGCAACGCCCGCCCGGTGGGACAGCAGGTGCACCAACGTCACGCCCCGATAGTCGGGGTGCATCGTGTCCTTCAACTCGGGGAAGTACTCGACCAGCGGCCTGTCCCATCGGAGCTTGCCTTGTGCGACGAGCATGCCGATCAGCGATCCGGTCATCGCCTTGGTGCACGAGCCCAGGTGAAACGCGTCGTTCGGCTCGGCCCGAGCCTGGCCGCCGTCCTTGCGGACGCCCACGACCCCGAGGGCATGGAGCTTGCCGTCCAGAATCACCGCCGCCCCAACCGCCGGAAGTCTGAATTCCTCCCGCACCCCCGCCAGGTCCGGCGACAGGTCAACGATCTCTTCGCTCGCCCTCAACCCGGGCAATGCGAGGCCGGACAGAACGACGGTCAGCAGAAACTCCCCTATCGACGCAGGTCGGCACATCGATGGCTCCCTGGAAATTGGGCCGGATTCTCGTCGAGGTCGGCACAGGAGACAAAGGGACGATCGCGATTCGCGGCCGTTCGTTGGATCTTGGCAGACCTCTGTGCGGTTGATAGGCTATTGTCGCTTATCGTTTCACGCGGGCGTTGCCTTCCCAGATGCTCCAGATCTCGTCCTCGTCTGCCGGCTGGGCGTAGTCGGTCAAGAGCGTCGTGACCAGGGCGCCGGTCGCCCATCCGAACTGGACCCACTTGGCGGGCTCCCAGCCGCGAAGGATGGCGTAGAGCATGCCGCCGACGAAGCCGTCGCCGCCGCCGATGCGGTCGAGGACCACGATCTCCCGCGGCTCGACCACGTGCCAATGGCTCCCCTCGGCCATCAGGGCGCCCCAGCGGTGGCACTGGCAACTGACGACCTCTCGCAGCGTGGTCGCGAAGACCGAGGCGTTGGGATAGGCCTTCTTCACCCGCTCGATCATGCCCTTGAAGCTGTCCATCTTGGCCGCCAGGCCCTTGCCGCCCGGTTCGGGGCCCTCGATCCCCAGCGAGAGCTGGAAGTCCTCTTCGTTGCCGACCAGGATGTCCGCGATGCCCGCGATTTCGTGGAAGATCGCCCGAAGCTCCTTCTCGCGATTCTTCCAGAACGACGCGCGGTAGTTCAGGTCGAATGCAATCCGCGTCCCGTACTTCTTCGCCGCCCGCGCCAACTCCAGGCAGAACGTCCCGGTCTCCGGCGACAGCGCCCCGATCAGGCCCGACATGTGCACGATCTGCACGCCTTCCTTGCCGAAGATCCGATCGAGGTCGAAGTCCTTGACGTTCAGCGTCCGGCCGACCTCGCCGGCGCGGTCGTTGGACACGCGAGGGCCGCGGGAGCCGTAGCCGCTGTCGGCCAGGTTGAACTGGTGGCGGTAGCCCCAGGGGCCGCCCTGCGGGACTTCCTTGCCCTCGACGTCCAAATGCCGGCTCGCCAGTTCATCCTTGATGAACCTCGCGATCGGGCTGCCTTTGACGAACGTCGTGAGCACCTTGACCGGCAGGCCCAGATACGACGAGACGCTGGCGACGTTGGTCTCGGCGCTGGTGGCCTGCATGGTGAACCGCTTGCTGCAATGGAACGGCTGGCCGTTGTCGGGTGTCAGGCGGATGCCCATGCTGGTCGGCACGAGCAAGGCGTATCGGCAATCTTTCTTCAGTTCGAAGCTCACGAGGATCTCCTTTCGATCGTGTCGGTTCCTGCGGCGCCCCCGTCCGTCGGCAAGTCTTGCCGATGGGGGCAACAAGCCGTACTGGGACCCATCCATACCACATTCATCGCAGCCCCGCAACCCCGCAAGGGCCGGTCCCCGGCGTAAGAACCGGAAGATCCGTTTGAACAATCGCCGTTCGTCCGTCCAACCCCACCCTTGCGACAGCGCTTCGCGGACCAGAAGGGATCGCTCTGGCTCCGTCGGATCCATTGCGAAAGCAACTCACAGAGGAGCTCTGTTTTCTCCTTCTTTTCATTCTTTTCTTTCTTATCCTTCTTGTATGTGTTCCTCTGTTGTTCCTCTGCTGTTACGTTGTTGTTATTCTGTTGTTCCGCGTCGGGCGTCGCCGGGTAGAGCCCCCAGTTTTTGATGGTGATAACGCGGAATTTCGCGGTGGTTTGCTGCTCGATCTGTTGTTCCGTTTCGAGGTAGCGAAGGATCTTCTCGACGGTTCCCTCCGGGATCCCCGTCTCCTGGCTGAGTTGCTTTCGTCCGGTCAGGAGCTGGCCGGGGGCGACCAGCGCGGAGGTCTCCCGGATCCACACGTGTTGGAGGGTCAGTACGAGATGAGCGTGTGGATCTTATACGCGGCCAGCTTCCGGCGGCCTCCGAGATCGGTCAGTTCGATGACGAAAGCGATGCCGACGACCTGGGCGCCGACCTTGGCGATCAGGTCGCAGGCTGCGCCCATCGTGCCGCCGGTGGCGAGCAGGTCGTCCACTACGAGGACTTTCGCGTCGCGGCCCACCGCATCGCGGTGCATCTCCAGCGTGTCGACGCCGTATTCGAGTTCATAGGTGGCGGATTCGATGGCCCCCGGAAGTTTGCCCTTCTTGCGGATCGGAATGAACCCGGCTCCAAGTCGCTCGGCGACGGCGGAACCGAAAATGAATCCGCGGGCTTCGACCGCCGCCACGTATTGGACCCCCACGCCGAAGAACGGCGCGGACAGCGCATCGACGGTGGCGGGGAAGGCCTTCGGGTCCGCCAGCAGCGGCGTGATGTCGCGGAAGAGAATCCCTTTTTTGGGCCAGTCCGGAATGGTGCGAATGTAGTTCTTCAGGTCCAGCGGTACGGTAGACATTTTGGCATCTACGATGAACGATCCACGATTTGCCCGTTGTTCCATCCGCCGCAGAGGTCGCATTCGGCGAGGGAATACGACTTGCGGCCGTCCTGCAACATCCTAGAAGGCCATTCGCAAAGCGTCAAGAGCGGATTCTATTCGCTTTCCATGTGCCGGTACAGGTTGGTCAGCGCGTCCCGGCGGATTTGGCGGATTCGTTCTCGGGTCAGGCCCATCTTTTTGCCGATTTCTTTGAGGCTCAGGGGGCGTTTGTGGCCGATGCCATAGTGCAGACGGAGCACCTCCGCCTCGCGGGGGTCCAGGGAGTCGAGAAGACGCACCGCTTTGGCCTTCTCCTCATCTTGCACCAAGCCGTCTTCGGGCCGGCCCGCAGTGTCGTCCTCCAGCGTCGATTCCAAGGCGACCGAGTCGTCCTGCTCGTCGGCACCGAAACTTTCCCCGGGATTGCCCAGGACTTCGACGATCCGGTGGATCACCTTGGCTTTGCGAAGAGGCAGGTGCATCAAGTCGGCCATTTCTTCGAGCGTCAGCTTGCGGCCGACCCGGCTTTCGACCTCGCCCGCTGCGTGACGCCACTGGTTGATCAGCGACACCATGTACGTCGGGACGTGCAGGGGTTGGAGGTTCTCGAGCAGGGCCCGCTTGATGCTCTGTTTGATCCACCAGGCGGCGTATGTGCTGAAACGCGTGCCGCGGTCGGGATCGAAATAGTCCACGGCTTTGATCAGGCCGAGATTCCCTTCCTCGATCAGATCCCCCAGGCTCATCCCGCGACCCCCGTATTTTTTGGCGATATTGACGACCAGACGCAGGTTGCTCCGCACGAGTTGCTCGCGGGCCCAGGGATCGTTCTCGTCCTTGACTTTTTTCCCGTACTCGTACTCCTCCTGGGCGGTCAGCAGGGACGACTCATCGATTTCCTTCAGGTAGTCCTTGAGAGTGATGTCGAAAACGATACGCTCCTCCCGCCCGACTGCAAGCCTCTCGGCCCCAGCCACCCGGGCTCATTCATTCGGTGTTCACTGGCTCCCGCCGGCGGACAGGGACCATCCCGGCCTGACGGCGGTTCATGGGAAAGTATCGACGGAAGCGGGGGGCGGGTTTAGCGGGGATGCGTGGGAATTCTTCACGAGGACGACGAATTCTTCGAAACGTTCCCCGGAACCTACGCGACAGGTCTGTCAGGGGTTTTCCAGGGGAGATGAGCAGGAGATATTGGGACCTCCGGCGGCTCCTGATCCCTCGATGTCGTCACGAAAGCCGACGATCGCGACGGGGGGGGGGCGGCGATGCACGATCCCTATCGCCGCCGGGATTCGCTACACGAACCGCTTCAGCGGCGTCCCCCTGAGGATCCATGTCACCAAAGCCGCGACGCTGACGGTCAGCAGGATCATCAGTCCGTAAGAGCCGCTGATTTGCGGGACCCCCCGCAGGGCATGGCCGACCAACGGATGAATCAAATACACTCCAAACGCCAGGGGCGCCATCGACAGGGCGATCCCTCCGCCCCGGATCGGCCAACCATAGGCCAAACAAACCAAGAGGACGGCGATCCCGTGCGGTACGACCGACGTGCCGAATCCGAGCCGATGGAGAACCTGGCATTCGATCGCCACGATCAAGGCAATCCCCGCAAGGAGCAGTCTCTGCCGGTCTCGCGAGGGAACCATATGACATTTTCCCAGAGCGACTCCCAGCGGGAGGGCCGCCAGGCCGAACTCCCACTGGGGCAGGGGACGTGGCAGGTTCGTCCACATTCCCGTGGCGTGGATCGCCAGCAGGGCCATGCCTGCGACGGTGCTCAGAGCGATGATGGGCTCGGCGTGAAGGTCAGCCGTGCGTCGGTTCAACGCGTGAATGATCAGGCCCCATAAGAACGCATAGGGCAGGTACCACAGGTGGATGCTCGTGCCGGCCAAGAGCGTCTCGGCGGAAAACATCGACTCGATGGGTTCCGCGTGGCCGGTGAAGAAGGCCTTCGCAACCCGGCACAACCCATAGACGGCCGACCAGAACAACCACGGCAGCATGAGTCGATTCCACCGTCGCTTGAAGAATTCGCCGGTGGAGACATCTGTGCCATGCGAGGTCAACAGAGAGCAGAAGATCAGGAGGAAAATAGGAAGACCTGCGTAGGCGATGTGACGATAGGGGGCGTTGTCGGTGTGAAACCAGACGATGCCGATCGCCGCCAGGATCCGCAGGCGGTCGATGTTGGCAATCCTGGGAGACGAGAAGGGCACCGCCTCGCACAGGGTTTCCGTCACGACGATGGCGTGATTGGCAGGCGATTCGGAGATCGGGGTTCTCATACAACGACCCCTTGCGCCCGAAGGGTCGGGGGAGTTCCCCCTGTTCGTAGTACCCATCGAAGGCGATCTTTTTCAGGTGTTAGACAGGGGGCCGACACGACGCCATGCATCCCACGAAACACTCCTGTCCCATCCGCTCGATCGTTCCACATCCGTCTGATTTCTTTTCGCTGTTTGCACGCATCCGTGTGTGAACAGACATCTGGTTATTATTATAACAAGATAAGAGAGGGGAGGCAACTTCAAATGAGGCATCGGCGCAGGGGAAAGAATCGGGATGAGAACCGTGACGCGGAAAATCGTGGGGGTGATTTTGGTCCTCTTGGGATTGGCCGCGTTGTTGACGCCGTTGTCCCCGGGATCGTGGCTGATCCTGATCGGTCTGGAGTTTCTGGGTTTGAGAATCCTTATGGAGAATGTCCTGTGGCGCTGGACCGACCGACGGCCTACCTGCAGGTTTGCCAAGGTGATTCGCAAGGGGTTACGCTTAAGACGTCGGGATGCGGCTAAACCCACCCCCGAGGAGGGGAGAACGCGGCGGTCCTGAGACTGCTGCCGCGTGGGCAAGATCAAGTGTCTTTGAGGTCTTCCAGATCGGCGTCCAGTTCGTCCAGATTGATGAAGCTGTCCGACACGTCCAGATCGTCCAATTCATCCCCGACTTTTTCCTGGCCAGGGCCGTCAACTCTGCCGCTGAACTCCTTTTCGAGCTCCGCGTCCAACTCGTCCTCGGGCCGAGGGCCTGAAGGCTTGGGGGACTTGGGTTTGGCTTTGGGGGGTTGGGTTGCGGATCGTTTCGGCGGAGGAGTGATCTTGGCCGGTTGGCCGTCGATCTGGCAAACGAACGTCAGGGGGCCGATTCGAATATAATCCCCCGGCTTCAGGGGGATCTCCGTATTGGGTTCGATCTTTTGGCCGTTGACAAAGGTTCCGCCCCGAGAGCCAAGATCCCGCAGTTTCATCGTCTCGGCATTGGCGGACAACTGACAGTGTTTTCGCGACACAACCGGCAACGGAATTCGCAGGTCGCAATCGTGCCTTCGTCCCAGGACCGTCACCTGCTTGGGCAGGGCAAAGGTCTTGTGAGCCCCGTTCTTGCTGAGAAGCACCAGGTTCGCGTTCATCGGCGTCCCTTACATGCGGACTATGCACATGCGCTCCAACCCCCTTATCATATCAGGTGATCCGTCCCATAACAACAACTAACCCGCGAAAAGCCGACCCGTCAAGTCCTTGGCAAGGCGAGCTCATTGTAAATTCTTTCAGGAGAGTGGTTTATGTCAGATCCTATGGTTGCGAAGATCGGTTGGTTCGCGCCGGCGGCCCCGCCGATTGTCGCATCGACGACGGATTCGGACGATACTTGACTTTGCGGGTGAGGCCAGTATATTCGGGAAAAGCACAAGAGACGCGCGAATTTGGAAGGATGTATGGCAACAATTACATTACCAGACGGCAGCACCCTCGAAATGGCCGACGGCACCACTGCACAACAGGTTGCCGAAAAGATCGGCGCGGGGCTCGCCAAGGCCGCCGTGGCTGCGAAGATCGATGGAAAACTGGTGGATCTCCATACGCCCCTCACGGGCACGCCGCGCGTCCAGATCGTTACGTCTCAGGACAAAGAAGGCCTCGAATTGATGCGCCACAGTTGTGCGCATGTGATGGCCGAGGCCATTTGCAGCCTCTGGCCGGCGACCAAGCTCGTCTACGGCCCGACCGTTTCGGACGGTTTCTATTACGACATCGACCTGGAGGAACCGATTCGTCCGGATGATTTTGCCCGCATCGAAGCCAAGATGCAGGAGATCGTCAAAGCGAATCGGCCTTTCATCCGCAAGGAGATGTCCCGGCAGGAGGCTTTGGAAAAGCTGCGAGGCGATCAGTATAAAACCGACAACATCGAGCGGGTTGACAGCCCGGTCATCAGCTTCTATTCACACGGCGACAACGGGTTCGAGGATCTGTGCCGGGGGCCGCATGTTCCCAGCACCGGCAAGGTCGGCGCCTTCAAGATCATGTCGGTGGCGGGGGCCTACTGGCATGGGGACGCAACCCAGAAGATGCTCCAGAGGGTCTACGGAACCGCTTGGCCGAGCCAAAAGGATCTCGACGAATACCTCCACCGCCTGGAAGAGGCCAAGAAACGCGATCACCGCGTCCTGGGCAAGCAGTTGGAACTGTTCAGTTTCAGCGAGATGGGTCCGGGGTTCGCATTTATGCACCCCAAAGGCATGATCATCTGGAATGAGATGCTCGACTTCATGCGGCAGATGAACCGCAAGTACGGATACAAGGAGGTCCGGACCCCGATTATCCTTAATGAGGAGCTCTGGCATCGCAGCGGCCACTGGGACAACTACAAACAAAACATGTACTTCACCCAGATCGACCAGGTCGACTATGCGGTCAAGCCGATGAATTGTCCCGGCGGCTGCCTGTTGTTCAAGACCACCCAGCACTCGTACCGGGAGCTTCCGCTTCGGATGGCGGAGTTCGGCATGGTTCACCGGCATGAGGCCAGCGGCGTTCTTCACGGTCTGTTCCGGGTCCGTCAGTTTACCCAGGACGATGCGCACATCTATTGTACGCCGGCCCAGATCGAGTCCGAGATCATCGGCGTCATCAACCTGATCTTCGAGACCTACAAGGCCTTTGGGTTTGCGGACTTTGCGATCGAGTTGTCGACCCAACCCGAAAAGCACATCGGCTCCGACGAGATCTGGGAAACTGCGACGAATGCCTTGAAGGCCGCCCTGGTCCACAAGAACATCGCGTTTCGCATCAATGAGGGCGACGGCGCATTCTATGGTCCCAAGATCGATTTTCATGTCAAGGATTGCATCGGGCGCTCCTGGCAGGTCGGCACGATTCAGCTTGACTTCTCGATGCCCCAGCGGTTCGAGCTCAGTTACGTGGACGAGGACAACACCGAGAAGACCCCGGTGATGATTCATCGCGCCGTCCTGGGTTCGCTGGAGCGGTTCATGGGTATCCTGATCGAGCAGTACGCCGGGGCGATGCCCCTGTGGCTGGCACCGGAACAGGCCCGCGTCATGACGATCAGCGAGAAGAGCAACGAGTACGCCGCGAAGGTTCAGCAGATGCTCTGCCAAGCGGACCTTCGGTGCGGGGTCGACCTTTCGGATGAAAAGATCGGCGCCAAGATTGCCAAGGCGCACGGCGAAAAGATTCCCTACATGCTTGTCGTCGGTCCCAAGGAGGCGCAAGCCGGTCAGGTCAACGTGCGAATCCGCGGCAGCCAGGGCAGCCGGACGGTGGCGATTGAGCCGTTCCTGGCCGTGGCCCGCAAGAAAATCGCCGACAAAGCGACAGATCCGACATTTTGATGTGCCGCAAACGCGCAAAATGTGATACAGTGGACTGTTAAGCAACATGGCGATCGGCCTGCGCAGGTCGGCGCATTGATTCTTTTGAGAAAGGCAAGGTGGTCGAGAACAGTGAAACGAGGTCTTCGCATCAACGGGGGGATCCGGGCCGAGAAGATTCGGCTCGTCGATGAGGAAAACAATCAGGTGGGGATCGTTTCCAAGGAAGAGGCCCTCAGTCGGGCCCAGGAAGCGGGTCTGGACCTTGTGGAGGTGGCCCCGAATAGCGAGCCGCCGGTGTGTCGGATCATGGACTATGGCAAGTGGCTCTACCAGCAAAAGCGACGGGTGCGGGATGCCCACAAGAAGACGGCGCATCCGGTGGCCACTCTCAAGGAGATCCGACTTCGGCCTGAGACCGACAAGCACGATCTGGAGATCAAGGTACGACACGCGCGGGAGTTCCTCGAGAAGGGGCACAGAGTCCAGCTCTCGCTGATGTTCCGTGGCCGCCAGATGTTGCACAAGGACCAAGGCTACGAGTTGCTGAATGAGATTATGAACAACCTGGAAGACGTCGCCAAGGTCGAACGTCCTTCGGCATTGACCGGCCGACGAATGACGCTGCTGCTGGTCCCCAAGTAAGGGGGAGTGGCGGGAGCTCCGGTCAGGAGCCAAAGCAAGGACCGGTCGCCAAAGTGGGGGGCTGTGCTTTTTTTCGCAATACCTTCTTGACCGCATTTGCCCGAGGTGGTACACTGACGATTTTACCTGTGAGTATGCAACCTTTCCATGGTGTTTGAGGAACTGTATGCCCAAGCAGAAACAGAAAACGCACAAGGGATTGGCCAAGAGGGTGAAAGTGTCCGCCAACGGCAAGGTGAAACACCGGAAGCCCGGCAGGGGCCACCTGATGAGCGTCAAGAGCGCCAAGCGTCGACGGCGCATTCGTCGTCCGTCCACGGTGTCGCTGCCGGCCTATGCGGCCAAGATGGTCGCAGTGCTGCACAGTTGAGCGTCCGCTCCGTGCCGTCGAGAGAAACCAAGGGCTTGCTTCCCGGCGTCTCAGCTGCCGTAGCAAGCGGGATTTTGAAGTTAGGAGAAAGCTGACATGCCACGATCAACAAAAGGTCATGCCGTTCGCAAGGCCAAGAAGCGAGAACTCAAACGGGTGCGCGGCCATCGCGCAATGGCAGGGCACACTTGGCGCTTGGCCACCGAGGCCCTTCGACGCGCCGAAGTGTACGCCCGCCGCGATCGCAGGGCCAAGAAACGCGACTTCCGAGCCTTGTGGATCATCCGTCTGAACGCTGCCTGCCGTGAGCGGGGGGTGCGCTACAGCGAGTTCATCAACGGCTGCAAGAAGGCCCAGATCGCCATCAACCGCAAGATGCTCAGCGAGATCGCCATCGCCGATCCGCAGGGTTTCGACGCGATCCTGCAGCAGGCCAAAGCGGCCCTCGCCTGATTCATTTGCACGCGGGTTCGATCCCCCGAAGGCGTCGGCCGCACCCGAAGATGCGATCCAACGCCGGGGGATTGTTTTTGGGCGGGTTGGAGGCTCGGTCATGTTGGAGCAATTCGAACAGGTGGGTAAAGAGGCTCTCGCGGAACTGTTGAAGGTTCGGGACCTCAAGGCCCTGGAAGACTTCCGCATCAAGTACCTCAGCCGTAAGGGGCTGATCATGGATCTGCTCAGCCAGGTCGGCAAGCTCCCACGCGAAGAGAAACCCCGAGGCGGTCAGCTCGCCAACAAGACCAAGAACGACGTGATAGCAGCGTTCGAGGAAAAAAAGAAGGCTCTGGAAGAACAAGAGAAGAGCCAACGGGAACTGATCGACGTCACTTTGCCCGGCGTTCCGGTGCAAATCGGCTGCCGTCACGTGATCATGCAGACGATTGACGAGTTGCTGGACATTTTCGGCCGGATGGGGTTCGGCGTCGCCTACGGCCCCGAGGTCGAGGACGAGTGGCACAACTTCATCGCTCTGAACATCCCGCCCGAGCATCCGGCCCGCGACCCCCTGGACAACTTCTATGTCGAGGACAACATCCTGCTCCGCAGTCAGACTTCGACGATCCAGATCCGCGTCATGGAGAACACCCAGCCTCCGATTCGCGTGGTGGCGCCGGGGCGGGTCTATCGGCCTGACACTGTCGACGCGACGCACATGTACATGTTCCACCAGCTCGAAGCGCTCGTCGTTGACGAGGGTGTGACGATGGTGGACCTCAAGACCACGATCGAGCAGTTCATTCATGTTTTCTTCGGCCCCGACACGAAGTGGCGGTTCCGGCCGAGCTTCTTCCCATTCACCGAGCCCAGCGCCGAGATCGACCTGCTGTTGACCGACAAGAGCGGCCAAGAGCGGTGGGTCGAGATGGGCGGCTGCGGCATGGTGGACCCCAACGTCTTCGACGCCGTCGGCATCGACAGCGAAAAGTACACCGGCTGGGCCTTCGGCTTCGGCATCGAGCGCCTCGCCATGCGTAAGTACGAGATCTCCGACATCCGCTGGCTCTTCGAGAACGACCTGCGGTTCCTCAAGCAGTTCTGACCGCCGCCGGTGCGGCGAGTTCACGTCTGGGATCGAAAGATCTGTTCCCATCGGAGTACAGAAGCGGAGGCTTTCTGCAAAGAATGTTTGTCACCTGTGCCGGGATTCGTCCACTATCTGTGTGATATGGATTCGGATCATTCGTGATGCATCCGAACATTTCTACTTGCGGTGGTGGGCAAGACGCGATGCAGCCTCATGCGTTCCTGGCATTTTGTTGCGGTCTGTTCGGGATCGTCGCCCAGACACTGCTTCTGAGGGAGTGTCTGACGATATTCTCCGCCGGCGAGATTTGGATCGTTTCCCTCCTGGGAACCTGGTCTCTCGCGGCGGCCGCCGGGGCGTCTTTCGCTCGCAGCCTTCGCCGGACGCCCTCGCGGGAAACCCTCTGCCTGGCCTTCATTCCTGTATTCCTGCTGCAGTATCTGGCGATTCTTCTTTTTGCAGGATCGGGCCGAGACGCGGGTTTGATTCTGCCTTTGCACGAGATTCTCGGTCGTTCGCTGCTGATTGCCGGGCCGGGGGGAGCGATCGCCGGCCTGCTTGTGTCCGCTCTCGGTCGGCCCATCCTCGGCCGATATCTCTGGATAGCGGTCGGCGGGGTCGTCGGAGGAGCGGGAGCCGCTGTCATGCTTGGCGTCGGAACGAGCGTGTCCGCGGTCTTTCTGTCGGCGGCTCTTGTCGCGTGCAGCGGCGCCGCGTGGTCCGCCTGGACGGGCGCGAGAAAACGCGGATGGCTCGAAGCGATCTGTCTGGTGGCTGTGTCGGCGGCCCTGATCCTGCGTGCGGACGTCCCCATCTCGCGAGTTGTCCAGCAATGGCGATGGCACCGGGCAGCGCCCGGCGGGACTCTCGCAGGCAGTTTCCGGACGGCGCAGGCAGAGTATCTCTATGGGATGGACGGCGACCGCTGGGTTGTTGCGCGAGGGGGTGGCGTTCATGAGGTTCTGGGCGATCGCACCGAGGCGGGGAGGATCGCAGCCATCGCTTTGTCGCAGAACTTCGCGGCCAAACGCATTCTGGTGATTGGACGGGGACTGGCCGTCTGCGAACGATTTCTCAGGACCCCGAGCGTGGAGGCGGTGGACTGGATCGATCCGGATCCGCAGTACATCCAGGAGTTGCTCGCCCACGTGCCCGAGCGGTTTGGCGTTTCCGATCCGCGTCTCCACTGTCTGGCTGGGGCAGTCCGGGCCGCGCTGGCCGAGAGGCAGGGGGCGTACGATGTGGTCGTGGTCAATCTGCCTCGCATCGTCGAAGGCAGACTCGAAGAACTCACATCCGTCGAATTCTTCGAATCGGCCCAAAAGTCTCTGCGTCCCCTCGGCGTGGCGGTGGTAGGGATCGTGGGTGATCGGGACCCGTCGGATGGAGAACCGGGACACCAGGGCGCATGCGTCGAGAGCGCCCTGGAGGCCGTGTTTGCCCAGACGATCCTGGTGCCCGACGGGCCGCGGACCTTCTTCGTCTCGGCGGCGGAGGCGTGTCTGCAGGTGTTCCCCGTCGTCCTGCAGACGCGATTTGGCCTTGTCGAGAACGCCGGCGAGATCTTCCCGGTCGAATTGCTGGAGCAGGTGTATCGACCCGATCTGTCGGTCAAGAGGGCGGAGTCATATGACGCGGTCAACATTCCCAAGGAGCGGTTGATCAGTCATGACGGCAGGCCGAGCCATCGTCTCTGCGGGCTCCTGCAGGCGGCAAGCCGCTCGGGAGTGTCGTTGGACAAGCCCGTCCAGGCTTTCTCGCGTGGCGGCCTGCCTTGTCGCCTTCGAGGATGTGTCTGGCGTATTCGGCGACTTCTCTGGCCTTCTCGCGCGGGACGACGATGACGCCGTCGCCGTCGGCGACGATCACGTCGCCCGGACGGACGAGGACGCCGCCGCACTCGATGGGGCGGTTGACCGACTCGATTTCGTTGCGGCCGGGACGGATGCCCCGCGTCACGTGGCGCAGGTACAGCGGCATCTGTTGGGTGGCGACTTCATCGGTGTCGCGACCGCCGGAGTTGGTCACCACACCCACGCAGCCTCGCAGCTTCCAGCCCATGATGTTGTTCGAGCCGATGGTTCCGACGTCGGAGTGGGGCGCGTCGTCGATCACCAGCGCGGTGCCTTTGCGAATCAGCGGCGTGAACGGTTCCGGCGTCACTTCGTTGTAGGTCTTGCCGACCCATTTGTCGAACGCTGCGGTCTCCATCGCGGGGGCAAAGCCCCTGTTCGTCGGGACATAGCGAGCGGTCACCGCGATCCCGATGAAGCGGTGCTTGTATTCCTTCGTGTCCTTCCACACCGGGTGGATCTCGGGCGACATCAGGCCCACGTTGGCCAGCCCGACTTTGTCCATGCCGTCGGAGACGTCCGCGACGCGGAGTCCCTCGAACAACGCCAGGATCTCCTGGTCCTGTTGCTCGGTGTAGACCTTGGTTTCGATGTAGTTTCTTCCGGCGCGGAGTTCGTCGGGGTCGGTCCTGACGTTCTGCTGGGCGACGGCGGGCGCCGAAACCATCGTTGTTCCCATCGTCGTGACGATTGTCAGAAGGAGGGCCAGGACCAGAGTCATCGCTTTTCCGCTGAGGTGCATTCGGCTCGTCATCTGTTGTCTCCCGTAATTCGGATGCGTTGCACGGTCACGTGGCGGATCGATGCGTCCGCTGGTAGCCGTACTATAGCCTCTCGAAACGTCGGCGCAAACCGAAAAGGCCAGGGGGATGTGCGCAAAAAAAGAGCCCCTGGAGAGCTGAAGCGAGGACATTTCCGTAAGCCAGTGTGCACGTGTGTTTGAAATACCCGCTTGCTGCTCGGTCAGGGGCGAGCGTCCAAATTCGTTCTTTTTTTGGCTCTCAGCACCTCCACATTGTCATCTTGGGTTTATCGGTATTGCGGTGATATCTTTTTCGTTGACCCCATGTACATTTTACCTTTCGGCAGACTCTTTCGTGATTCTTGAGCGATTCTTCGCGGCTCGACAGGGCTGCGATGGGGCTTTGACCAGGGGGATAGAAACGGCCTTGCGGAGGGGCTTCACCGGCGGCTCCCAGCCTGCCTGTGCTTACGCGGTGGCCCCGCCGGTGTTTTTGGCAAACTTCGACAACTTGCCCGGCTTAACCCCGATAACCGTCGGGATCGGACACCGGTTTTTGCACATTTTTTTTCGCTCGGAGGCGGCGGAGAAGTGATTTTTTTCTGAGATGTCAATCGGGAATAACAGAAGAAGGATTAAGGCATATGCTCACCCTCGCGACTCCTGTCGCAGCGTCAGACCGTTTTATAATAGGAATTCAGGCGATATCGGGACGGGAAATTATCCGAAGGAGGTCGCTATGAAGATTTTTGATTATCTCGATGCGTCGAACACTTCGTATTCAGTAAGCGAACATCGACCGGTATTCTCCGCCCAAGTGATGGCGGCGGAGGAACATGAACGGGGTCGCTATGTCGCCAAGCCTGTGATCGTCAAGTCCCAGGGCAAATTCATCATGTGTGTACTGGCGGCACCTTATAAAGTGGCCTATGACAAGCTTGGTCGATATCTGGGGACGAAAGACGTTTCGCTGGCCGATGAGGAGGAGGTTCGACCTCTGTTTCCCGATTGCGAGGAAGGAGCTGAACCCCCGTTCGGCGGCCTGTATGGTCTGCGAACAATCATGGATACGACCCTCCAGAACGACGACCATATCCTCTTTCAGGCGGGTACTCACGACCGGGCCATTCACATGAAGATGGAGGACTATCTCCTGTTGGCCTCTCCGGAGATCGCGGATTTCGCTGTTCGCCCGTAACGGGAATTTCCCGGCAGGCTGGCTTGCGAACCGACGGCCCATCCGATACGATGGATTTCGGGTTGGATAAAGGTTGAGGCCGAGCCGGGAATTCCGGATGATTCAGATCACAGCGAACATTTTCCTCCGTGACGAGGAACTGACGTTTCACACTTGCCGCAGCGGGGGGCCCGGCGGGCAGAACGTCAACAAGCTGAACACCCGTGTTTGGGTGTTATTCGATGTGCTCGCTTCTCCCAGCCTGTCCGAGGAGCAGAAACAGCGGGTCTGCCGAAAGCTCTCCACGCGGATCGACAAGCGGGGCGTGCTCCATGTCGTCTGGCAGAAACATCGAAGCCAGCAGGCCAACCGATTGGCAGCGGTGGAGCGATTGCAGGAGTTGTTGCAGACCGCCCTCAAACCTGAGTTGCCCCGCAAGAAGACACGAATCCCCCCCGGGGTGAAGGAACAGCGACTCAGGGACAAGAAGCGCAGGGGACGGGTCAAACGCGACAGGCAGATGGGAAAAGAGGATTGGGAGTAGCCTCGCCCGCAGGAGGAGGGGTCATTTCATTCTCGCTCTGACCACGACGACCGCGACGATCACGCCCGTGATAATCATGAGCACCAGAACCTCACCCGGCCCCAGTAATATCGTGCCAAGCACCTGGCTGTTCTCCAAGTCTGAATCCAATCTCAGGCGGCGGCGGATTCGCCGGCACGCCGCATGAACTTGTTTACCACCATTTGCTCTTCGATGCAAGAGGCTTCAGGGATTCGAGGAATCGCACCCACGGACCGCGGCGAGCCTCCGGAAAATAATTTTCCCCCGCGGTGTAATACTTTCGGATTCTGGGCGTCTTTAAAAGTGAAGAGCGTGAACTATGGAATGGATACTGACACAACTGAATACAATGGGCAAGGTCTTCGTGGGATTGACGGCCCCCATGCTGCTGAGCTCGACGATTCTGATCGGTTTCGTGCTGCTGGTCGAATCGGTCCTGCGAGGGCGCGTGCGAGCCGGCCTTCGGTACTGGCTGGTCACCTGCGTTCTGGCGTACCTTGTTTTGATCCCGTTGCTCTCATTCAATCCTCCTTCTACCCATTGGCCGACCGGCGGCGGCTCTCTGCTCGCGAACTTTCGCATCTGGGGGCCGCAAACTGCCTACGCAGAGGGGAGCCTCGATGCGAGTTCTCGCGTCGCGGAACCCGACCCGACGTCCCTAACGCCGTCGCGCCACACACACGCTCCCCTGTCCCAGCCCACCACCGGACAGTCCGGGCCTTCGTCTGCGACCGACCGCGGACAGGAGCCCAGCCAGACCACCTCGGGCGGGGCAGGGGAGCGGCCACGTACTTTCTCCTCGGAAACGGCGCACCGTCTCCGGGGTCCGATCTCCTGGCAGGGGGCCGTCTTTCTCTTGTGGGTCATCGGAGTCGCCATTGTCGGCGGCGTGATGATCCGAAAGGCCAGGGACGCGTGCAAGCGTCTTGAAAACGTGCCCGTTGCGAACAACCTGATGAACGACATTCTGATCTACTGTCGCAGGCGGATGGGCGTTCACGGCACGGTCCGTTTGAAGGTCGGCCCCGCGGGCGCTCGGCCCGCGGTCTGCGGCCTGCTGCGTCCGGTCGTCCTCGTGCCCCGTAACCTCGCTCCGACGCTGGGTTCCCGGCATCTCCGCGACGTTTTGTTCCATCAACTGGCCCACATCAAGCGGCACGATCTGTGGGTGAACCTCGCGCAGAACGTCCTGCAGGCGGTGTACTTCTACAATCCGCTGATCCTCATCGTCAACGCCGCGATCCGCCGGCTTCGCGAAGAAGCCGCCGACGAGACGGTCCTGGCGACGATCGGCGACCCCGACCATCGGTACACCCAGCGGCTCAACGAGGTCGAGACGATCACGCTCCGCGACCCGCCGCCCAGCCTGTACCTCATCGGCATCGCGTGATCGATTCTGTTGAAACTCGCGTCCGCTTCTGCTATAGTCCTCCATCGTACCGAGGGCGCTCGTGACGTGGTATCCTGTGTCACGGATGCCCTGGCTGAGTGCAGGGAAGGCTATTGATGGCGGTGCAGTTTGTATTGGGACGCAGCGGGAGCGGCAAGACGAGCTATTGTGTTCGTGCGATCGCCGATGCGCTCCTGGAGCATGCAGACCAGCCGTTGTTGTTCCTGCTGCCCGAGCAGGCCACCTACCAGGCGGAGCGGGCGATCCTGTCCGACCCGCGGATCCAGGGCTATAGCCGGCTGCACATTCTGTCCTTCGATCGGCTCCAGTTCTTCCTGCTGGGCAGGAACACCGCTCGTCCTTCCCTCTCGCGAATCGGTCGGCAGATGATCGTTCACAAGATCCTTCGCGACAATCTCGACAAGTTGCAAATTTTCGGGGCTTCCGCCTTGCTGCCGGGATTCGCCCGAGAGATGGCTTCCCTCATCACGGAATTGCACCGGTATGCCAAGAGCGTTGAGGACATCGAGGGACTGCTGAAATCCCTTCAGGCGGGGGTTCTTGGGCCGAAGGCTCGAAGGATGGATCTCTCGCCGGACGGCTGTCGGCTCTCGGCTGGGAAGTTCGCCGACATTGCGCTGGTCTTTCAGCAATACGCCGAGGCGTTGCGAGACAAGTTCGTCGATCCGGAGGCGCAGATCGCCGCCGCATGCCGGGCCGTTCGCAAGTCGCCGATCCTCCAAGGCGCCAGGCTCTGGGTGGACGGCTTCGCGTCGTTCACCGGCGGCGAAATGGCGCTGCTGATCGAGGTGTTCAAAACGGTCGATCAAGCCTGTATGGCGCTGTGCGTCGATCCTGTGGAGGTGGGGATCGTCAAGCCGAACCAAGCCGCGACGACGCGGCAGGGACTCTTCGAGCCTACCGCCCGAACCTACCGCGACATGCTGGATCGATTGGCCAAGGCGAAGATCGAAACGGCAGAGCCGATCGTTCTCGATCACATGGGTCGATTCGTCGACAGTCCGGCCCTGGCGCACGTGGAACGCAACGTGTTTCGGCTCGGCACGGCCAAGGCCAAGGCCGGGGGCGACGTTCGCCTGGTGGCCGCTCCGAGCCTGCGGCTGGAGATCCAATTCGTCGGACGGCAGATCCTCTCGTTGATCCAGGATAAGGGATATCGGTATTGCGACATTGCGGTTGTGGTTTCGGATCTCGATCAGTATGAGCCGTACGTGCGCGCGTATTTCGAGGATTACGGCATCCCGTTCTTCATCGACAAACGCAAGCCGCTCAACCAGCATCCGGTGATCGAACTGGTCTGCGCCGCTCTTGAAGCAGTGCTCGGCGAGTTCGCCCACGCGGATCTGTTCGCGTATCTCAAGAGCGATCTGGCCCCGGTGGAGAACACGGCGGTCGACCTTCTGGAGAACTACTGCCTCGCCTTCGGCGTGGACGGCCGGGATTGGGTTTTGAGCGAGCCCTGGAGATTCCAGGGGAGCGACGACCCACAGTTCGATGAGGAGCGGATCGATCGGATTCGTGTCGAAGCCATGCGACCGCTGATGGAGTTGCGGGCTGCGTTGTGTCCCGGCGGCAACCCCGAGAGCAAGCTTGGCGCCAGGGAGTTCACTCGCGTGATCTTTGCATTCCTGGACGGATTGCAGGTCCGTCGGACAGTGGAACAATGGGCGAATGAAGCACTGCGGCGGGGTGACCCCGTGACCGCGGACGAACATCGCCAGTTCTTCGACGCTTTCGTGGACATCTTCGATATGCTCGTCGAGGTATTCGATCGCCAAGCAATGACCGCACAGGATTACTTCGGCCTTCTGGCTTCGGCATTTTCCCAGATGACGCTGGCGTTCATCCCTCCCAAGCTCGACCAGGTGCTCGTCGGTTCGATCGAGCGAAGCCGCCATCCGAGTCTCAAAGCGGTCTTTTTGGTGGGGGCCACGCAGAAGCAGTTCCCGACTCCACCGGCCGGTCCCGGCTTGCTGAGCGACGAGGACCGCGAAACCGCTGAAGCGGTGGGCTTCGAATTGGCTCCGTCCTCGAGGCAGTCCCTGGTTGACCGTCAGTATCTGGCATATATCGCGTTCACGCGGCCCTCCCGGTTCCTGTGTGTCAGTTATCCGTGTGTGGATGAAAAGGGCAGCCCTGTCGCGCGGTCGCATTTCATCGAGGAGCTCCAATCGTTGTTCGAGGACGTCTCAGAAGAGCGTCTTTCGGACAATCTCCTGTCGTTGGACGACGTCCGCAGTGAGGCGGAACTGGCGGAAGTGCTGAGCTACCGCCTGGGTCGGGATGTCTTGTTGCCGACCGAAACGGACGGAGGTTTCGTGGCCTTGCTGCGTGCGATGCAGACCGACGACGAATACCGCGACATATCGCGTCTGATCGTCTCGGCCTTGGACTATGAGAATCGGGCTTGTCTCGATTCTTCCATCGTCCAGGAACTCCACAGCCGACCCCTGCGAGGCTCCGCGACCCGGCTGGAGACGTTCGCGGCCTGCCCCTACAAGTACTTTGCGCGATACGTGCTGGACCTCAAGTCTCGGCGGGAATTCAAGCTCCAACCGCTGGACCAAGGCTTGTTCTACCATCGAGTCCTCGACCTACTTCAGAAACGGCTCCGCGAAGAGGGGCTGGACATCGCCACTGTCGAGTCCGAGCGCCTTGTGTGCCTGTTGCGTCACGAGATGGACAAACTCATGGAGTCGGACGCGTTCATCTCGCAGTTCATCCGTCGCTCTGCGCACAATGCGTTTTTGATCGCCGGCGCCGGCCACATGCTGGAGGAATGCGTTCTGGGCATCTCCGAGATGGTGAAGGCCGGCTCATTCCGTCCGGTTCTGTCGGAGGCGGCCTTCGGTGATTTGCGTGCAGAGGGGGGATCGTTGGGACGATTCGATCTGGCGTTGGACGACGGACGAGTGCTGTCCCTGGAGGGGAAGATCGACCGGTTGGACGTGGCCCAGGTCGACGGTAAGAAAGTGGCGCTTGTAATCGACTACAAACTGACCCCTGCCGCCGCGGACTTCAAGTGGAACGAATTCTATCACGGCTTGGACGTACAGCTTGCGATCTATATGCTGGCCGTTCGTCACGGCGGGGGCGACGTCGTGGACGATGTCGCCGGGGCGCTCTATCTGCCCATCGAGACACCACCTGAGACTGCGACGCTGGCTGAACTTGCGGAGAAAAACCCCCACAAGTTCTCTTACAAGCCCCACGGCATTCTCAACGGCGTCTACTGGTCCTGCCTCGATCCCAACGCCAGCGGGTGCAGCCGATACTACAATTTTCATGTGAAGAAAAAGGACAACGATCCCTACGGTCGTTACCCCACCAGCAGTCTCCTGACGCCGGAACATTTCAAGCGGCTGTTGGAGTGGGCCGAAGCGAATCTCCAGCGTCTGGCAGGGGACATCCTCTCCGGACGGATCGAGGCTTTGCCCTACCATCAGGGCGCGGAGCGGGCCTGCGCGAACTGCGATTACAGCGGCGTCTGTCACTTTGATTGGCAGATCAACGAGTATCGATTCCTGCGTTCCGTGAGAAAGAACGACTTGATGGCGGAGTTGGACAAGGCATGACGGCCCAGAAGAAAGTCCAGTGGACCGAGCAGCAGCAGCGGGCCATTGAGGTCCGAGGCGGCAACGTGTTCGTCACCGCCTCCGCCGGCACGGGCAAGACCGCGGTGCTGTCGGGCCGGTGCGTCAGCCTCGTTTCGGAGGGGACCGCGTGCCCCGACGTGATGGGTATGTTGATCCTGACGTTCACGGAGGCCGCCGCCGAGCAGATGCACGCGAGGATCGCACAGCAGCTTCGGGATGCCTACCACCAGACCCGCGATCCGAACCTGTTTCGCCAGCTCATCTTGCTCCAAGGCGCCCACATCAGCACGATCCACTCGTTCTGCAAACGTCTGCTTACGGAACACTTTCACAAGCTGGCCCTGGACCCGGCGTTTCGCGTGATCGACGCCGACGAGACCATGCTCCTGAAGGCTGAGACGCTGGAGGAGACGATCGAGTGGGCCTGGCAACAGGAGCACCTCGTCCCTGGGCTCCAGGAGCTTCTCTTCAAGAGAAACCTCCGCGGTCGGGACGGCTTTCTCGGCGGTGTGATCCGACTGGCGAATTTCCTGGAAGGGGTCGTGCAGCCGGACCTGTGGTGCGACCGGGCGAGAAGACTGGCCGAGCAGATCGATCCGGCCGCCAGCGACTTGGGCCGGGATCAGCAGCGAATCGTCCGCGAGCGGATCGACGCGATTGTCTCGCAGTTGCGGCTGTGCAAGACGTTGTACGAGGATTTCGTCCCCGACGACAACTGGGGCGCGGAGATCCAGGAGAGCCTGATCGAACCGATCGCGGCGTGCATCGAAGACCTCGATTCGGAGAACTGGCCTCGCTGCGCCGAGCGGATCCGCGCGTTCCAGAAGCCCCGTTTCCGTTCGCCCCACGGAGCGCCGGAGACCGTGGCCAAGCTCCTCGACGATCTCCAGCGGTCGGCGATCGAAGCGTTCCTGAAACTCAACGATCTGGCGATCCTCAATCCTGCCTACGTGGATGTGGTCGGCCGCTCGACGAGTCTTCAGACGAAGGTCCTCGTCGAACTGGTCCGGCATTTCACTGCATCGTACGCCCAGCGAAAGAGCACTCTCAAGGGCCTGGACTTTGCGGATCTCGAACACTATACGTTGCGGCTGCTGACCGCAGGGGACTCTTCCGACGGGCAATTCCGTCCGTCTGGGACCGCGTTGGCTCTTCGCAAGCGGTTCAAACGCATTTTCGTGGATGAGTACCAGGACATCAACCCGGTGCAGCAGTCAATCCTCGACGCGCTGAGTTCGGGCGACAACGTCTTCGTCGTCGGGGACGTCAAGCAGAGCATCTACGCCTGGCGAGGAGCCGAGCCGACGATCTTCCTGGAGCGACTGAAATCGGCCTGTGCGAACCCGAAAGACCCCTCCTGTGGGTTCCGCGTGGACCTCAACCGCAATTTCCGATCGGCCAAGGGGATCCTCGATTTCGTCAACAAGATTTTCAGCCGGATCATGACCGCCGAGATTGCACACATCGATTACGACGAGGCCGCGATGCTCCAGGCGCCTCCCGACTCGACCTCGCCCGAAGCGGGCAAGCCGATCGTGGAGATGCATATCCTCGACGAGCGAGGTTCCCGAGGCGGTTTGAACGACGATGACGAAGAGAACTCCCCGTCGCACGATTTGGCTCTGGTTAACGCCCGCCAGCGTCAGGCGGCGTTGATCGCCCGGCGTATCCGCGAGATGGTAGGGGCCGAGACCGGAAGGGCCGAGTTCCAGATCCAGGACAACCGCGACGCCGAGCCTCGAGACGTGCAGTACCGGGACATCGTCATCCTCATGCGTTCCCTGGCGCAAAAGGCTAACGACTACGTCGAGATCCTCCGGTTGGCGGGCATCCCGGTGAACTGCGACGCGACCGCCGGCTACTTCGAGGCGACGGAAATCCGCGACATGATCTCCCTGCTGAAGGTGTTGGACAATCCCCGTCGGGATATCGAACTGGCGACCGTGCTGCGCAGCGCGTTATTCCATGTCACGGACACGGAGTTGGCGAAAATCCGGCTCTTCAGCCGGGATCAAGGTCGGCACGCCGACTTTTACACCTGCGCGGTGCGCTATCGCGAGAGAGGGCCGGATGTCGAACTAAGGAACAAGCTCGTTTGCATCTTTGAGCGGCTTGGCCAGTGGCGAAGCCTGTCGCGGCGCGGGCTTCTGGCGGGTCTTGTGTGGCGGATCTACCGCCAGAGCGGATTGCTCGCGTTTGTTTGCGCCTTGCCGAACGGACAGGCCCGCAAAGCCAACCTGCTACGGCTTCACGATCGGGCCGTTCAGTTCGAAGGGTTCGCCAGCAGTTCGGGCGTTGCGTCGCTCACGCGTTTCGTCGATTTTCTCGAGAAGCTTCAAGCGGAAGGACAGGACTGGGCTCCGGCCCCGCCGGGCAGTTCGGTGGGCAACGCCGTGCGGATACTCAGCGTCCACAAGAGCAAGGGACTCGAATTTCCGGTCGTTTTTCTGGCGGAATTGCAGACCCAGTTCAACAAGCAGGACATCTACGCGGACCTTGCGGCCGACGCGGACAGCGCGATCGGCCTTGAGGTGATCGATCCGTGTTCGAACACCAAGCTCCGTTCGCTGGCCCACGAGGTGATCGGCGAGAAGAAGCTGGCGACGATGCTGGCGGAGGAGATGCGGGTCCTGTACGTTGCTACCACGCGGGCGCGGGACCGGCTGATTTTGACCGCCTCGCAGAAGAAGACCGACTGCGGCAAGATTCTCGCGCAAGGATTGCTTCTGGGACGCGAGCAGGTCCCGGCCTGGCTGCTGCGTGCCTGCAAGAGTCAATTGGAGTGGGTCCTCTACGGTTTATCCGATCAACGGGTGTTCCATACCGTTTTTCAAACCGGTCTTGGGGACAAAGCGATCGAAGAGGACTTGTTCGATCTGCGAGTTCACGACGAGAACGCGGTGAAAGATCTGTCGGAGTTCGTGATGAAACTACGGGTCTCCAAGAGGAGATCGGTATTCTTTGCACACGCCGGGCAGTCCGCCGACGACCAGGGTCGCAAATTGCTCGCCCAGATCAAGAACGTCCTGAAGCGAACTTATCCGCATTCCTATGCGACTCACCTGGCGGCCAAGAGTTCCGTTACGAGACTGACCCATCCGGAAGACGAGTTCGTTCAGCGGGACTATTCCGAGGCGATAGACCGCCAGCCGGCGGTGCTGATCGAGGCTCAGACCGCGTCGTCGGGATCGCGTTTCGCCAAGCTCGTCGGGACTGCGACCCACTTGGTGGTCTCGTCCTTGGATCTAAAGCGTCCGATCTCGTTGGACGTGATCGAGAAGACCAGGGACCGGCTCGTCGGCGAAGGGGCCATCCCGGCGAACGTCGTGAAGGAGATCGACACACGGTCCATTCTGGCGTTTTTCGAGAGTCGGCTCGGCGAGATCGTCTGTGACCGTCGCCATAAGGTCTGGCAGGAATGGCCATTCACGTATGGCTTGCCTGCCTGCGACGTTGCCGACGAAGTTCCAAAAGACGCAAAGGAGATCCTCGTCGTCCAAGGCGTTATCGATCTGCTCGTGCGGACGCCCGACGGGTTGGTCGTGATCGATTTCAAGACCGACCACGTCTCAGGTCCCGCGGTCGCCCAGCGGGCCGAGTCCTATCGAGGACAACTGGACCTGTACGCCAAGGCGGCCTCCGCCATCTGCGGCGAAGAGGTCTTCGAAAAATGGCTTTACTTCTTCTCGCCTCGACAGGCCGTTTTGATGTGACGTTCGATCGGCCCCAAAAACAGTTGACTGGCCATACGGTCGAGCCCCATCATACGTCCCTATGAACGTATCGAAATTTGGCAAGAAGATCGCGGTTCAATCGGGTATCGGACAACTCATGGACGATTTGGGGGCCGCGCTGGCGGGGCATCGCGACATGCTCATGCTCGGCGGCGGCAACCCCGCGCACATCCCCGCAATGCAGCAACGGTTTCGCCGGAGTATGGCCGCGATGCTCGAAGACGGCGGGCGGTTCGACCGGGCCGTCGGCAACTACGACCCGCCGCAAGGCAATCGTGTGTTCTGCGAGGCCGTCGCGGGCCTTCTGAAGGAACAGTTCGGCTGGGACATCAGCCGACGGAACATCGCCCTTACCCATGGCAGCCAGTCGGCCTTCTTCATCCTGTTCAATCTCCTGGCCGGCGAGTGCGAGGACGGGACCCCTCGCAAGATCCTGTTTCCGCTGAGCCCGGAATACATCGGTTACGCGGACGTCGGCCTGAGCCCAGGCCTCTTCACCTCGCAGAGGCCGCGGATCGAGGACATCGACGCCCACACCTTCAAATACCACATCGATTTCGATACGCTCCAAATCGGCGACGACATCGGCGCGGTCTGCGTCTCGCGGCCCACCAACCCCACAGGCAACGTCCTGACCGGCGCGGAACTGGAGAAGCTCAGCGGTCTCGCCCACGCCAAGGGTGTGCCTCTGATCATCGACAACGCCTACGGGACGCCCTTTCCGGACATCATCTTCACCGACGCCGACCCGATCTGGGACCCGAATACGATCGTCTGCATGAGCCTCTCGAAGCTGGGCCTTCCCGGCATGCGAACGGGCATCGTAATCGCTCGCGAGGAGATCGTCGAGATGGTCGCGAGGGTCAACGCCGTGATGAGCCTGGCGCCGGGCGGAGTCGGCGCTGCGATCGTCGCGGACATGATCCGCTCGGGCGAGATCATCGCCGCCAGCCGGGAAGTAGTCCGGCCGTTCTACGAGACGAAGATGCACGAAGCGGTTGCCCGGGTGCACGAGTGCTTCCAGGGACTCGACTATCGCGTCCACAAGCCGGAAGGGGCCTTCTTCCTGTGGCTGTGGTTTCCGAACCTGCCGATCACGAGCCAGCAGCTTTATGAGCGTCTCAAGCAGCGAGACGTCCTGGTCGTGCCGGGGCACCATTTCTTTCCTGGTCTGGAAGAGCCCTGGCCGCATACGAACGAATGCCTCCGCGTCAGCTACGCCCAGGACGCGAAAGTCGTCGCCGCAGGCATCCAAGCCATCGCCGACGAGGTGCGTCGGGCATCTCCCGATGGCTGTGAATGGCCAAGGCAGAGCCAATCCGGATTGACCGCCGATGAATAGCGGAGTACAATCGAGCACAAAGACCGCGGTTCTGTCCGTATGAGGTAATACCTATGACGCCACCTGTTCGATTTGACGAGTTGCTGGAAGCTGTGGAACGCTTGCCTGATGAGGCGCAGGCGGAACTGGTTGAGGTGATCGGTCGGCGACTGGCCGAGCGCGGACGCCAACGCATTGCGGCCGAAGTGCGACAAGCAAGACAGGAATTCGCCGAGGGCAAGTGCTCGCCAGCCACTCCTGGCGACGTGATGCGCGAGATCGAGTCGTGAACCGAACTTTGATCCAGTCACCCGCTTTCATCAGGGCCGCCCGGCGATTTCTCGGGAAGCACCGCGAGGGCGCGAATGCATTGCGCGAAACGCTGAATCTGCTGGCTGAAGACGCCTTCGATCCCCGGTTGCGAACGCACAAACTCAAAGGTGAGTTAGCTGGCTGCTGGGCATCGAGCGCCGGACGCGACCTGAGAATCGTCTTTGAGTTTGTCCACGAGAGCGGCCGGGAAGCCATCCTGCTGTTATCCGTCGGCACGCACGACGAGGTCTATTGAATCTGTGCCGCGACCGGTCCTTTGATCGGGACGTTGAGGATCTTGGGCTTCTCGGTCGCCCAGCGGTTCTCGCGATAGTTGAAGGGGATGGCGACGAGGCGGTTCTCGCTGATGCGGATGACCGTGAATTCGCCGGAAGATTTGGGCTCGGGGGAGGGGAGCTGGACGAAGTGAATCCCGCGGAACTGATGAACCGTCGCCTTGTGGTAGTGGCCTCCGAGGACGAGGATGACGTTTGCCTTGCCGAAGGCGTCCACGAACTCGTCCCGGTTGGTGATCGCGTCGAAGCACAGATGCGTGGCGACGACGACCGGCTTGCTCTCGGGGATTTTGGCCAGGGTCTTTTGCAGGTACTCCAAAGCGGGCTTGGAGATCGGCTGGGCGGGGTTGTTCAGGGTCTCGTCGTACTCGGAGAACAGGGCGACAAAGACCACGCCGGACTTCTCGAAGGTGTAGCGAAGGCCGCCGTGTCGACGGGCGAGCCAGTCGAGGACGGTGGTGCTGGGGGACAGGCCGCCGATGTCGTGGTTGCCTGCGACGTCGTAGGAGGGGAACTTCAATCGCTTCGTGATGAGTTGTTCGTAGGTGTCCAGGGCCGCTCGGCTCGGCCATTCCGTGATATCCCCAAGCCCGAAGACGAAGGCCGGCTTCTCGACCACGCCGCCGATCGCCTCCGGATACGCCTGGCCCGCCAGGGTGTTCATCGCGTCGATGGCGGGGATCAGGTGCTCGCCGCTGCCGTCGACCTGCACGTGCTGGTCCGACCAGCTGAAGAACATCAAGGCATTCTCCTGACCCCAGCCTGTCCCGAGCGCCAGCAACAAGATGCCCAGCCCGACCGCAAAGCCTCTGGCGACAACGTGTCTTCCATCGCAAATCATGGATGTCCTCCGACAACGGACTCTTTCGAACGACTCCGCCAGTATAGCACTTCGGTCGTTTCCTGGCAGGTCGAAAGCACAATTCCCGTGTGTACGACATGATTCGGTTGAATCTGACGATCTGGCGTGCTACTGTTGCCACCCCAACAGCGAAGGGAACGGGACTGGATCGAGGAACTGCGGACCGCGGTCCGCAAGGCTCGGTCCATTGTTTCTTCTCTTGCCTCTTGAGTCGTGGCCGGTGGGCGGTATAATGACCCCGTCTGTGAGGTCCGAAGTCGTGAGTACAGGCTGACGGGCGGCCGGGTGTACGGGCCGAACGTCTACTTAGGTATGGAGAATGATATGGCAAACGCACCAAGAGGAAATGCGGTAGTAGGGCAGTCCGGCGGGCCGACGGGTGTGATCAACGCCTCGCTGGTCGGGGTTGTCGAAGAAGCTAGGAAGCACCCGGAGATTGAAAACATCTACGGAGCGGTCCACGCCGTGGCTGGCATGGTCAAGGACGAATTCATCGATCTGGGCAAGCTGTCGGCTTCGACCTTGGAGACCGTGGCGGCCTCGCCCTCTTCGGCTTTGGGAACCAGCCGGGACAAGCCCGACACGGAATACTGCCGCCGCATCCTTGAAGTGTTTCAGAAACGCAACATCCGCTACTTCTTCTACATTGGCGGCAACGATTCGGCCAACACCGCGTACATTGTCAACAACGTGGCCGAAGAGGCCGGCTACGACCTGCGGGCCTTCCACGTCCCCAAGACTGTGGACAACGACCTGCTTGTGACTGATCATTGCCCCGGTTACGGCACCGCGGCCCGTTTTGTGGCCTGTGCCCTGATCGGCGACGACCTGGATAACCGGGCTTTGCCGGGCGTGAAGATCGACGTGATTATGGGCCGCCACGCCGGCTTTTTGACCGCCGCCGCGGCCTTGGGCAAGAAGAAGGACGACGACGGCCCGCACCTCTTGTACTTCCCCGAGCGGCCGGTCTCGATCGGAAAGTTCCTCAGTGAGGTCGAGGCGGTTTATAAGAAGCTCAATCGCTGTGTGATCGCGGTCAGCGAGGGCATGTGCGATGCCGACGGCGAGACCTGGGTCAAGAAGATCGCCCAAAACGCCGAGAAGGACCCGCACGGCAACATCCAGCTTTCCGGCACCGGGGCCCTGGCCGACTTCCTGGCCGCCCAGGTGAAGAACAACCTCAAGATCAAACGCGTCCGGGCGGACACGTTCGGCTACCTGCAGAGGAGTTTCGCGGGCTTGCAATCTGCGACGGATGTAGACGAAGCCCGTCGCTGCGGCCGCCAGGCGGTTCTGTACGCTATGGAGCAAGACAACGGTTCCGTCGCCATGAAGCGGACCGGCAACGGCGCCAAGTACGGCGTCGAGCTGTTTCGGACCGAGCTCAAGAACGTGGCCGAGCACACTAAATCGATGCCGGCCGAATTCATGAACGCCGACGGCAACGGCGTCACCCCGGCCTTTGTCGAATATGCGTTGCCTCTGACGGGCGAACTGCCCAAGACCGAATACCTCGGCGGCTACCCGAAGATCTGAGTTCCTGTCGAGTCAATCCAGGCCCCGGCCGTGCATGAACCGAGTGCCCGTCCGGGGCTTTTTTTCGTTCGTAGTGACGCGGTCAAGCGTTGCCTTTTAAATTTGAAGTGGGAAGTTTCAAGTAAGAGAGCCGGTGTGCCCCGGGCGGTCTCTCTGGGTTTTCACGGTATCCCGGCGAAGCGTTTCCACCGGCTGTCGATCTCGGCGGGGGGCTTCATCTCGCTGTGGATGTACAGGCCGTAGCGGACGCGCAGCGGCTTGTCCGGCGCGATCTCCCATGGCCCGTCGAAGGTCAGCGAGGCGCCCATCCAGCCGTCGTTGCGGACGTGGAAGTAGGAGGGGTGGTTCGGATTGCTCGGATGGTCGAAGAGCGTGATGCCCTCAATCACGCCGTTCTCGATGGCCCCGGAGTAGTCCACCCAGCGGGCCCGCTTCCAGAGGATCTCCTTCTCATTGACGCCGCCCTCGGAGTTGCGGATCCGTCCGCCGCCGTCGTTGACGCCGATCGTCTTGGCCATCCGTACGCCGAGCAGACCGAAGGGCGTCTTGCCGAGCACGACGGGCCTATCCTTGGCGGAAAGCGTCGAATCGATCACCAGCAGCCACTCCTTGCCCTCCAGCAGCAGGACGCTGATCTTGCGAGTCTCATTCAGCAGAACCCGCCCATCCTTGTCCACCCATTCGTTCTCCGCGACGAGGTATGACATCTCCCCTTGATCCTCGTACTTGACGATGCGTTTGTGCCGCACGACCCCAAGCCGTTTGTCGCTCCAGAAGTCCACGCCGTTCACATCGACGTGCGACATCCAGACGGAATTGTGGTGGCTGTGCGACTCGGGGTCATGCGGATGCCCCATCCGCGTAAGGCTCCGCCCGGAAGGTCCGATCACAGGGAACAGAAACGGCCGCTCCAGCCCCGCTCCAAAGTGATACCGCGCGATCTCCACCCCATCCCGCTGAAACGAAGCCTGCTCATAAGCCTGCGGCACCACCTGCAGCCGCGGCGCCGGCTTGGGCTCCGGCAGGTCTTGAGCCATCGCCACAGCGATCGTGGCTGCCCAAACGCAGAACACCGTCGCAATCACTCGACTCAGCGTACACATGGTAGAACCTGCCCTTGACTGGCGGGATACGGAAGTCTGCGTTCGGCACGATCCGATGCAATAAGCCATCATACACTCCCATCACGCAGCCACAAGAAAACTCTCGTATACGCCGGTTCGAATTCCTTGTCAGCAGCATTCATCCCTCTTCATCGGCGCTTCCATGTCATTGTTCGGCAGCTTCTCAGCACAGGCGCGGATAGTCCTGGCCTTCGAGAATCCACCACATATCCGCCGCTGCATCCGCCGGCTCGCCCACAAAGCCCCACCCGGCATCGAGGAATGCAGTGTGCCAAGCGCCCACGGCACATCCCAGTCGCACCACTCGACTCGCGGCAATCAGCGTGCCCTGGCCGGTGAGCGGTGAGGCGCACGCGCGGCCTGAATAGCCTGCATCGCGTCATCGTCGAAAAAACGCGAGCCGCAAGAGGCGCACTTGTAGTGCGACAGTTTTCTGACCGTTAGCCCGTCCGCGAGCCGGCAGGTCTCGACGACATGAACCATCTGATTCCTTCCGCACTCCGGACAAGGAAAAGGCTCAGATGTCCGTGCTCTTTTTCGATGAGATGAGGACATAGAAAACCTCAACTCCCTCTCTCTTCAGTATCTTACCCTTGGTATAGACGTCCACGCCATCAAAGGTCAACCCCTTGATCACATAGAGCCTCTCGCTCCTTCCTGCTTTCAGATTGCGGGAACGCAGCACCTTGAAGATCGCCGGTGCATTGAGGATCGCCTCATACACCAGTTCCGGCGTCAGCGCGTCGCGCACCATCTCGATCTCCGCCTTCTCAGTAAAGAGAACCCGGCGAGAAACGATCAAACGCTTTATCCGAACAAGAACATCCATACGATCTGGAATGGCAGTCTACGGCATATCGCCTAACCAGTCAAATCAATGCACCTTGTGATCCGGCTTCCGCCTCAATCCGCAATCGAAGATCATCGATCACCAGTTGTCAAGCTCCCACCACAGCCTCGGATAGTCCTGGCCTTCGGGAATCCACCAGATATCGTCGGCGTCATCAACCGGCTCGCCTGTAGAGTCAAGTCGGCCTACGGTACTGTGACTTGGAGCGAGAAGGTCTTCAGCGGCTCCACCCCTTCTTCCCACGGCCTGCGATAGAGTCCTGGTGATCCACCCATTCCCATCGATACCCCGTACTGGGATTCGATTCGAGCGTCACGGTGAATATCTGGCCCAGCACAGCCGTGACCCACCCATCATACGGCTCCCACCAGATCACGTGGCGTGGGGCAGGGTCAGCCCAAGTCCTGGAGCAGGCGAGATATCGCCACAGCCCGGACCCTGTCCGCCAGGGCAAAGGTCCGGTCCCCTGCGTGGATCACGTCGAGCCGATCCAGACGCAGATCCTGCAGGGCGTGCCGCATGGAAGTGGTAAGACTCGGAGCCACGGTCCGCTTGACCTCAAAACCCAGTCGCTGCCGACCCCGAACGACCAACAAGTCCAGTTCCGCGCCCGCATGGGTTGCCCAGAAGAAACACTCCTCCCGATTAGCGTTCAGTCGCCGGATGACCTGTTCCAGCACACATCCTTCCCAGGAGGCCCCCACTTTGGGATGCGCCTCTACATCGGCCTGGGCGCGCAAATTCAGGAGTGCATGGAACAAGCCGCTGTCGGCGATGTAGACCTTGGGCGACTTCACTTGTCGCTTGGCGACATTCTCGTGCCAGGGGGGGAGCTGTCGTACCACCATTGCCGACGTGAGCCGGTCCAGATAGTTGCGTACCGTGGTGTCGGCCACGCCGAAGGACCGCCCAAACTCCGAGGCATTCCAGATCTGGCCGTGGTAATGGGCCAGCATGGTCCAGAACCTCCGCATGGCCGTCGCGTTGACGCCCAGACCCAATTGCGGCATGTCTCGTTCGAGGAACGTTCGGATGAATCCCTGTCGCCATTCGTGGCTTTCCGCCGCCGACCGGGCCAAAAACGACCGTGGCAGCCCGCCCCGTATCCACAATCGCGACTGATTCGCGACGCCGACCTCCTCCAAGGAGAAACCGCTGACTTCATGGTAGACGATGCGCCCCGCCAGACTCTCGGAGCTCTGGCGCAGCAATTCCGGCGATGCGCTGCCCAGGACGAGAAACCTTGCTGGTCTGCGAGGCCTGTCCACCAGGACCCGCAGGATGGTGAACAGGTTGGGAATCCGCTGGACCTCATCAATGACGACCAGTCCACGCAGCGGCTTCAGGGCCAGCATGGGGTCCGCCAGGCGGGCCTGGTCCTCGGGATTCTCCAGATCGAAATACTCGACGCGCGCGGGCCAATCCCGTGCAAGACAACGGGCCAGCGTCGTCTTGCCAACCTGCCTGGCGCCGATGAGGCCCACGACCCGATGCCGCCCCAGAAGCGTCCGGAGCGTAGCGATCTCTTTGCGGCGTTCGACCATGACCAAGAGTCTACCTTGAAATCTCGGTCGTGGCAACCGAATTTTCAAGAAAAAGCGGTAAGCCGCCGTTGGCGGTTCCTGGGCCGTATCGCCCATCCGTGGCCTCTGGCCCGTGCCTCGTGGTCCGTCTTCCGCCCCAAATCGCCAACCATCAATCGTCAATCATCAATTGTCGAGTTCCCACCAGAGGCGGGGATAGTCCTTCCCTTCGTCGATCCACCAGATGTCCTCCGTGCCGTTGGCCGTCTCGCCCACGAAGTCCCAGCCAGCGTCCAGGAACGTAGCGCCTGTCCGCATCTCGGCTGTGGTCTTGCCGGTGCCGCCTGCACTCGTCGTCTGGCCTGAGGTCTCCGTGTCCCAGACAGATCCCGTCACATCATAGCCACAGCCGGAACCCACCAGCCCCCCAACGCTGCGCACTCCCGTGACGACGCCGGCCGAGTAGCAGCGGGCAACAACGCCAAGGTCGCAGAACTTGGATGGTGGTGTCAACCTCCAGTAGTTGCCACAGTCCCACGTGCTTGCCCCTATGAGGCCGCCGACGCATTCAATGCCAGTGACACCAGCGGTGGAATAGCAGCAAGTAATGACACTAACGTCGTTACGTCCCACGAGCCCACCGACACACTGGTAGCTGCCGCTGACCGCCCCGGTGCTGTGGGACTGGGTCACAGTACCGGCATTGATGCCCGCCAATCCGCCGACATCGCTTTTCCCACCGACCGTACCAGCATAGTGGCACTGGGTCACAGTACCGGCATTACTGCCCACCAGCCCGCCCACATTGTCCTCGGAACCCACGATGCTGACATCCGCTGTCCAAAGGTCTCTCAACTCGCCCGAAGAGGCCAACACGCCAAGCAGCCCGAGGTTCTTAGTGCCCCGGATCGTCAGATGCGCGATCGTGTGGCCGTGGCCGTCAAAGACACCGCTGAAGCCACCAACAAACAGACCTAATGTACCATTCCAATGGATATCCGGCGCAATGACGGCCCTGTCGAACACCTTTCGGCCGGGGAGGTTGGGGTCCAGGTCGATGTCGGCGGTCAGGATGAAGTGCTTGTCGTAGTCTTCGGGCGTCTCGCCGAGGGCGATCAGATCGGCGGCGGTGGCGATCTGGTACGGGTCGTTCGGCTCCCCCGTCCCGCCGCTGTATTTGGCGGTGGCGGTGGAAACGCCTGTCAGGAGAAGGACCGCCGCGACATACGCCCAGGATGTGCGTCGAGTAACCATAACGTACCTCCAATCCAGCAGAACCACCGAGTCAAACCACGATCGTTCCCGAAACCGCTGATGAACGCGGATAAACGCTGATAACAGGCTCCGACGGGCACAGCCCGCTTTACGCAGCTTGTTCCTTCAACCGCGGAGGATGCAAAGGTACGCGGAGGGTAGAATCGCAAGAGCAACCAGGCAATTTCCTTTTCGTCGTTCTCCTGCCTTTGCGTTCCTCGGCGTCCGCTGCGGTTCCCGGGTCTTCTTTGGTGGGCGTAGTCCTTTCCCCATGATCCCCCGGAATCCGCGTGCGGCGTTCATACTCCACCCCCAGCTCGACAGGAATGTCTAAAAACGCCGTGCTGCGAAAGAGCAGACGTGCATGCTCCGTTCCGTCCCGATGCTACCACTTTAGCACATCCGGCCTGCCATCGCAACCGAATCTGTATTCCTACGCCGGTGTTTTACTTGGCGTACCTCCGCCGTGTGGTTTCGTCGAGGAGGCGGATTTGTTGGAGGACGAGGCCGTAGTGGCTGCCGGGGGGCTTTTCTTGCATGACTTCGCCTCGCCAGTCTTTGGCGAAGTTGCCGGAGTAGCAGAGCCAGGCGGTCCGGCCGTCATCGCTGATGAACTTGGTCGGGATGTTCAGGAAGTAGCCTTGTTCGCCGAAGTCCTTCATGTAGGTCACGAGCCGCCAGGGGCCGGTGATCTCGTTGGCTTCGAGGATGTAGGAGTTCATCTTGGCGCAGGTGGGCCAGCCGTCGGTGACGCACATCAGGTACCGCTTGAGCGGGGCGTTGTAGGTGATCGTGACGCAGCCGCAGTTGTTGTTCCAGTCGATGAGGGGTCGGATCTGCTTGAAATCGCTCGTCCAGAGGGGTTTGCCACTCGCGTCGTGGCCCGCGAAGAACTCGTACTTGCTCGCGTCGTTGATGTTCTCGATGCTCGGCGTGACTCGGAGCAGGTAGATCTGGTCGCCGCTGATCCAACTGAGGTTACCGAAGCGGGGCTTCGGGTCGGGTTCGGGGGCGCCGTGGGCGACGAGGTACGCCTTGCCGTCGGGCGAGTGCTCCATGTTCTTGCCGAAGTCCACGAAATGGGGCGAGCCGATCTTGACCGGGTAGCCCCACATGCCGGTTTCGCCGAAGAGGGGCTTGGCGGGTGTGTGCGGCGTGTCGGTCCAGGTCTTGCCGAAGTCGGTCGAATAGCGGAAGCCCACGAAGGGTCCCAGCCAGGGCCAGTTGAAGGCTTGGTCGCCATATCGAACGAGGCCGTCGGGCGCCAGGCAATAGGTGCCGTAGTACCAGACGCCGTTGTGGACGAGACTGCCGCAGGGATAGCGGCCTTTGTAGGGGGAGGCGTCGCCTTTGAACAGACCGAGACTGACGATCTTGAGGTTCAGCGGGTCGTCGCCGATCAAGACGGCCTGTCCCGTCGTGGCCTCCGGACCGAGGCCGCTGTTGGAATTCTCGCGGGTCCCGTCGGCGCGGGGCGCGGAGCCATCCGTCCATGGTGAGTACAAATTCCCGTCGGAGGCCCAGCTTGGATACCACGTATCGGCGACGTGGTAGTCGCTGTGGACCCCGGTGAACGCGATGCCGACAATGTCTTTGGACGGTTCGAACGGGCAATCCGCCGGCGGTTGCGACGGCCAGACGAATGGCGGAAAGTTTCTGCCTTCTTGGGGTTCGCCGGCAGAGGCGAGTGAGACGCACCAGAGTGCGATTAGCGATAGCGCCAGATCTGTACGAATTGTTAGTCTCATAGCCGTGCCTCCTTTGCCGCTATTTTGTTCCCTTGCCGTTGGGGCCGAAGAGGGCTTCGACGAAGTTGGCCGGGTCGAATTCCGCGATGTCCTCGGGTTTCTCTCCCAGGCCGACGAACTTCACCGGGATGTCGAGCTTGTCCTTGATCGCGATCACGATGCCGCCGCGGGCGGTGCCGTCGAGCTTGGCCAGGAAGATGCCGGTGACGTCGACCGCCTCGGTGAAGAGCTTGGCTTGGGAGATGGCGTTCTGACCGGTCGTGGAGTCGAGGACCAGAAGGACCTCGTGCGGTCCGCCGGGGATCTTGCGGGTGACCACGTCGCGGATCTTGGTGAGTTGGAGCATCAGGTCCTTGTTGACGTGCAGGCGACCGGCGGTGTCGAGGATCAGGATATCTGCGTTGCGGGCCACGGCCGCCTCGCACGCGTCGAAGGCGACCGCGGCGGGGTCGCTGCCGGCCTGGTGCTTGACGATCTGCACGCCGATCCGCTCGGCCCAGATCGTCAACTGCTCGACCGCGGCGGCGCGGAACGTGTCGCAGGCCGCGACGATGACTTTCTTGCCGTTCTTGTGGAACATGTAGGCGAGCTTGGCGATGCTGGTGGTCTTTCCGGTGCCGTTGACGCCGGCCACGAGGATCACGGTCGGCCCGGTGGCGGCGGTGCGAAGCTGGCGGTCCTGGTGCGGCCAGTAGTTCTTGATCGTCTCCTTGAGGAACGGAACCACCTCTTCGGAGTTGGAGATCCGACGGGCCTTATAGGCTTCGCGCAACTCGGAGATCAACTTTTCGGTGGTTTCGACGCCGATGTCGTCGCGGATGAGGGTTTCTTCCAGTTCGTCAAGCAGTTCGTCGTCAATCTTTCGGCCGAAACTGAGCACAGTGGTCAGCGACTCGCTGATCTTGGCCCGGGTTTTGCTCAAACGTTCCTTCAAGTATTCCGCGGTTTTCGAGAATATGCCCATGGGAGTATCCTGTGCAAAGTGTTTTGAGGGTGATGGTACCGAAATTTCGGGGAAATACAAGGTCTGGGTGGGAAATCCCCAGGGGGAAAGCACGAGGCGTGAAATTCGAAATCCGAAGCTCGAAATTCGAAACAAATCCAAAACACGAAATCCAAATAACCGAAACGCTGGCGCCTGTCGGACAGTCCGTTTTGAGCTTTGGGTTTTGGTCATTCGTGCTTGTTTCGAAATTCGGATTTCGGGTTTCGTGCTTTCCTGGAGTGGGGGATTCCTTTGACAATCGCACTTCGTTCTGGTAGATAGTTGCTGCGGTTTTGCCCCCCGTTGGGCAGGGCCCAGAGCAGTTGTGGGGCGGTCTGAGTGACAACAAGAAATGGGTGCGGCCTGGAAGGAGAATCGCTTTGTCCGCTCCGGATGTGGAGAGTATCTTCGCCGATATCGTCGAACGCGCCAGAGCGCTGGATCCTGCGAATGCCCGCAAGTGGTTCGAGCAATTACGCGTACTTCACTTCGACGGCGGTTCGATCGCCATCGGATGTCCCGACGAGGCGAGTTCTCGATTCCTGGATGAGAACTGCCGATCCGTTTTCACGCGTGCGGCTCAGCAGATCACGGGTCACCTGGTCACCGTGGATTTTCGCGTCGGCCAAGCTCAGGATCGTCTCGAGCCGGCACCGGCGATTCCGGGGCCTGCGTTGCATCCCGATTACACTTTCGACAATTTCGTCGTCGGTCCGAGCAACCGTCTGGCCCACGCCAGTTGCATTGCAGTCAGCCAGTCGTTGGGAAACACCTACAATCCGTTGTTTCTTTACGGAAATTCCGGTCTGGGGAAGACCCACCTGCTGCACGCGATCTGTCACGAGGCCCGCAAGCGGTCGCCGGGTCTCGTGATCCAGTTGCTCAGTTGCGAGGACTTCGTCAACCGTTTCATCCGGGCCATCGAGCAGGGCAACCTGACGAGCTTCCACAGCCAGTTCCGCACCGTGGACGCTCTGGTCATCGACGACGTTCAGTTCCTCCGCGAACGGGAACAGAGCCAGGAGGAATTCTTTCATACGTTCAATGCCCTCTACAACAATGGACGCCAAATCATCCTCACCGCCGACAGTCCGCCGGCGGAGATCCCCTCGCTGGAGGACCGCCTTATTAGTCGGTTCAACTGGGGTTTGGTCGCGAGGATCGATCCGCCCAGCTACGAGACGCGAATCGCCATCGTGCAGAAGAAGGCGCACCTCCGCGATTTGCCGATCAGCGAGGAGATTGCCGAGTACATCGCCCGGCAGGTCCAGGCCAACATCCGAGAGCTGGAAGGGGCGCTGACGACGATCTACGCGATGGCGATGACGAGCAAGGAACCGGTGACGCTTGAGCTTGCTCAGCGGGCCCTGGAAGGCCAGATCAAATTGGCGGCCCGTCACATCAGCATCACCGACATCATCGAGGTCGTCACCCGGCACTTCGACGTGAGACTCACCGATCTCCAGAGCAAGCGGCGCAGCCAGAGCATCACGATCCCTCGGCAGATCTGCATGTACCTGGCAAGGACGTTGACCAAGCACAGCCTTGAGGAGATCGGGGGCCACTTGGGCGGCCGGGACCATACGACGGTGATGCACGCCTGCAGCAAGATCGCCGAGGAGAAGCAATCCGATCCCAAGATGGAGGCCTTACTTAACGAGCTGACCAAGCAGATAACCCAGGCCCAGCCTGTGTAGGTTTTCTGCCACATGGCCCGTACGGGGGTTTTGCAGTAAGATGACTTGAAGTCATCAGCGTGTTCGATGGTCGGTGGAACAGCATGGAAACACAGTGGAGCAACACAAGTGAACCGGTCGAAATGGAAAGAGCGACCCTCCGCAAGTCGCTGCGCCCAGTTTTGATCGTTTCGGCGCAGGATCTTACGGAACACGCGCCGTTTCTTGGTCGCCTACTCGTGGGGATGGCCGACGAATCGATCCCTGTGGCTTTGATTTGTCCGCCGGGGTTCGACACAGAGTCGGTGGCTCCTGCGCCGGCGGCGCTGTTCACCCATCCACTTGTGCCTCTTCCGCTGATGGAGCACATGGGGATCGATCGGTTGACCTTGCAGTTGGAGCGGTTTCGACCCACCGTCCTGCACTGTCTCTGTGAAAGCCGGGCAGCCCTGACACGTCAGATCGCCCGCCGGTTGGATTTGCCGTACGTAATCATGGTCAACTCTTTGGCCGCGAAGGTGCGCCGGTTGCCTCTTTCATCACATCGTTGCGCGAGGATCGTCGTACCCGCCGAAACCATCCATGGGCACGTTTCCAGAGCGTTGCCCCGTTTTGCCGACCGGGTTGTCCAGATCAACATGGGCAGCTTCGTGGACACCGACATGATGTGTTTTTCAAACCCGTCGAGGTTGCCGAGCGTCGTGGTGGCTTATCCGCTTCGGCGTGCGTGGCACTTCGCAAATTTCTTCAAGGCGATCAAGTCGTTGCGTGCGGACAATCGGGAGTTCATGGTGGCGGTGATGGGGACAGGACCTGCGGAACACGCCCTTCGCAGAATGATTGAAACCCTCGGTCTGTCGGATATGGTCACGCTCGTGCCGATCCTGAATCCCTGGCGGTCCGTCGTCGCGGCGGGGGATATTTTTGTCCAGCCGCAACCCCTCCGCGGATTCAGCTTTTTCTTGTTGGAGGCGATGGCTGTGGGCACCGCGGTGGCCGCCTGCGGGGGCGGGGTCGACGACTTGATCGTTCCCAATCAGACCGCGCTGACGTTCGAACCCAACAGCGAACCCAGCCTTCGACAGGCGCTCAAGCAGTTGCTCGACGACCACGATTGCGCCCGCCGGCTGGCCGCGACCGCCCAGGAACATGTCCGCGAGAAGTATTCTGTCAGCACGATGGTTTCGGTCACGTTGAAGACGTATGTCGAAGCCCTGCAGTTTCGGTCTCAGCCGTGCGCATGATCCGGTTTTTTCGAGTTTTTCTTGAATCGTTTCGCCGCACTCGACGCCTTATAATAGGTGACCCGAGGTTGGACTCCGTACGCAGTGAACCTTCGACGTACGATAGGCCTTTGGAGATGACGCGATATGGCGGAAACCGAAGCGATTCTGCTCAGACGATTCGCCTGCAGCGGCGACGCGGAAGCGTTTGCCGAGATTCTCCGGCGGTACGCAGGATTGGTTTACGGCGCGGCCTTGCGGGTTCTGGCGGATGTCGATCGGGCGTCGGACATCGCCCAGGACACATTTCTGCAACTGGCCAAGGATGCCGGCAGCGTGACGGGTTCTCTGCCCGCCTGGTTGCACCGCGTCGCCACCCACAAAGCCATCGACCAGGTTCGTCGCGACGCCACGCGGAGACGCCGTGAGGCTGACCATGCGGTCTTGCGATCTGAGGAGGCAACCGACTGGCGGGAGATTTCTCCTTTTGTGGATGAAGGGCTGAACCTGCTCAATCCACAGGTGCGCAGTATTCTGATTGCGCATTTTCTAGAAGGGCGTTCTACGCGTGAGATCGCCCGGGCGCAGGGCGTTTCCCAAGCCACTATTTCCCGGAGGATTGAGATGGGGGTCGAACTGCTTCGGGCGGGTCTCCGCCGACGCGGAATACTCGTTGCCGCCGGGACGCTCGGTCTGCTCTTGACGGAAAATGCAGTTGAAGCGGTGCCGCCGGCGCTGATGACGGAGCTGGGTAAGATCGCTTTGATCAGCGGGTCTTTGGCCACTCCAACGACGACCGCTGGGGTGGCGTCCACCCTGGGCGGTCTGGTGGACAGCGCGCTGACCGCGGTGAAGACCAATCTTCTGGTCGTGACGACCGCGGCGGTTGTTGTGATCGGGGTCGGTTCCGTTGCGACTTATCCGCACCTCGCCGGCCTCGCTAGGCGGCCGATGCCGGCATCGTGGGAATCTGTGGATTCGCACACGATCGAGCCTGGCCGGATTGAAGGGCATGATTCATCCAGGCGGGCCGACGCGGCTGTCGACCCCGAAATTGCTACGGCCCCCGGTCCAATTGATAATTCCGCCATCGCGGCGGTTCCGACCCGCCAGGGGCTGGCGGGTCCAGAAGCGGAAACAGATCCTCGAACCTATACAGGCCCGAGGGGAGACGTACCCCTCGTTGCCAACCCGTCGAGCACTTCTTCTCTGCAACGCGTACCGAGTGGCTCTTCTTCCTCGACAAGTGCTGATCCCTGTGAGTCGTCCATTCCGACGGGGTTCGACCGACAAAAGTATCCGAGCCAAACGAGGCCTCTGGTCGTGGGATCGTCTTACGAAATCGTTCAACAGTTGCGGCCGGAGGGGACCGACGGAACCTCCGACGGGTACGTGGGCCCGGATTTTGCCGGCGGTTTTGGGCTGGGCGAGGCAGTGGCCAGGACCGAGTTGAAGTTCACGCCGCCGTTCCGGGGCAGTCCCGTGGGGGCGACGGGATTTCAGCACCAAACCACGACGACGGTGAAACCGACCCACATTCTGGAAACACCGGCGGATGCGCCTCGCGAGCCGGTGTACTTCGTGGTCCGCGCGGGGGAGCGGGAAATCCACGGGATTACCTATCGCTCGATCCGCTCGCCGGGCGACGTTCTGCTGATCTTGGACACCGACGCCGACGGGCTCTGGTCCGATGAGACGACGTACGTGGGCCGCAGGGTGTGGGCGTACCCGATGACGGCCACGTATGAGTTCGGTCCGATCTTTCTCCGTCAAGGGGCGACCGAACCGACGGGCGAATCGCTGTACGCCCAGTGCTCGAACGGGCAATGGCTGACGTTCTGGCCGGCCTTCTACCGCGACGGCACGGTCACCCTCGACGGCAAGACCTATCGAATCGGTCTGGTGGATTCCGATTTCGACGGTCGGTTCAACAAAGCCCTCGGTCCGATCGCCCCAAACGGTCGGGATGCGAGGTACGATCTGCTGGCGATCGATTTCAGCGGCGATTCACAGTTTCTCTGCAGGCCGATGGAGACGCCGGAGGTGATGCCCCTGGGCAAATGGGTTCGAATTGCGGGACGGACCTACGGAATCGAAGTGGCCGAGGACGGCGGCTCGATCGAGTTTCGCCTCGCAGAACCGGTCGAGCCTGCCCCGGGGGACATGCATCCTTGACGAGGTCACTCCCCCAGGCGATGACGCGATGAAGGGTGAGGATTTGCTCAGATGCTGTGGGTTTGTTGAGATCTGGGTGCAAAGGTTTTTTCAAGACGAAGGGGGAAGCAAGAGGAGTAACACAGTGAGAAAGCTCCCCGGAATCACACATTTTTGTCCAGTCTTGTCGTGAGGTAGCGGCAAGGGCTGGGAGACGCTGCGAACGCTTACCCAGTTGGAGCACATCCGTACACCGTACGGCCTGACGGACCCAGAGATGTCCGGGGATTGGTCTTGCGTCCAAAACACCAAGCCGCTCGGACACGGTATCGTGCCCGAGCGGCTTCTTTTTTTCGTTTGACTTTGGCGTCATCGAGCTAGCTCAACAGGCCGTAGTCGGTGAGGGTCTGCTTGAGGGCTGTCTTCTTGGCGGGTTCCAGCGGGGTCATGGGCAGACGCAGCTCGTCGGAGCACATGTCCAGCATGGCCATCGCGGCCTTGATCGGGATCGGATTGGTCGCCAGGGTCAGCATGTTCTTGCTCAACGCGAAGAGCTTGCGATGCCACTGGCGGGCCTTCACCAGGTCGCCTTCGAGGATCAGGTCGGTCATGGCCTTGACGTCCGCGGGAACGATGTTGGCCACCACGCTGATGACGCCTTTACCGCCGACGGAAGCCAGGGGTAGGGTCAGCGAATCGTCGCCGGAGAGGATCGTGATGTCGCACCGCATGGCAATCTCGCTGGCCTGGTCGAGACTACCGGTGGCTTCCTTGATCGCCACGATGTTTTCCAGTTCATCGAGGCGCGCGATGGTCTCCGGCGTCATGCCAGCGCCGCAGCGGCCGGGGATGTTGTACAGCACGATCGGTAGATCGACCTCGTCGGCGATTGCCTTGAAATGCTGATAGAATCCTTCTTGGGTGGGCTTGTTGTAGTAGGGGCACACCTGCAGCGTGGCATCGGCGCCGACTTTCTTGGCGTAAGCGGTCAACTCGATGGCCTCGGCGGTGCTGTTGGATCCTGCGCCGGCGATCACCCGTGTGGCGCCCGCCACCCGCTTGACGACCCGTTCGATGACCTGTTTGTGCTCTTCATGTGTGAGCGTCGGGGATTCGCCCGTCGTTCCCACGGGAACGATCGCGTCGATGCCGTTTTCCAACTGGAAATCGACCAACTCGTCGAGCGTCTCGAAATCGACTTTTCCGTCATGGAAGGGCGTGACAATCGCTACCATGGCCCCTGTGAACATTCCGCGTCTCCTGATCTATTCATTGTTTGAGTTTTTCTGTTGGTTATGATTGCGTAAGACGGGCGATTTGTCTGTCCGCTTCACGCGGTGCGCACTTCGTGCTTATCGATCAGCTCGATCATTTCCCGTGTGGCCTGGCGCAGGCCCACGAGCACCGCCCGGGAGATGATGCTGTGTCCGATGTTGAATTCGCACAGCCCCTCGATGCGGGCGACCGGGCCGATGTTGCGATAGGTCAGCCCATGTCCGGCGTGCACGATCAGCCCATTCTCCAAGGCAAAATCCCTCCCGGCTTCGAGGTCCACGATCTGCCTCTTGGCGGCTTTCTCGGTCTTGGCGTTGGCGTACATGCCGGTGTGCAGCTCAATGGCGTCGCAGCCGGTCTGGGCGGAGGCGGCGATCTGGTCCCGCTCGGCGGTGATGAACGCGCTGACGACGATGCCTTTCTTGTGCATCCGTTTGACCACTTCGGCGACCCTCCGCTGGTACCGGACACAATCCAGACCGCCCTCGGTGGTCAACTCGGCGCGGTTCTCCGGCACCAGCGTTACTTGGTCCGGTACGACCTGTTCGGCGATCTTGACAATCGGCTCGGCCAGCGACATCTCCAAGTTCAGCTTGCACGCGACGGTTTCTTTGAGTACACGGACATCGCGGTCGTTGATGTGTCGCCGGTCTTGTCGTAGGTGCACGGTGATTCCGTTCGCGCCGGCCAACTCGCACTCCACCGCCGCCCACACGGGGTCCGGCTCGTCGGTGTGCCTTGCCTGGCGAATCGTCGCCACATGGTCTATATTGACGTTCAGAACAGCCATTGGTCAGCCTCTATCGAAATCGGTTGAATTGTATCAACGGGCGAATGAACATCAAGTCGATACCGGCATAAAATCCGCACGGGGGGAAAAAGTCCATCAAATACCGGAGGGGAAAAGGCCGCGGGTCAGCCCGGATGTCGGTTGCCCTCAGAACGACAGCACGTCACCGTACGCCTGGGCGAGCAGCGAGAAGATCATGTAGACCATCAGCCCCATGATGACGAAGTAGATCACGATCGGGAACCCCCGCGCAAACCCGCGGAAGTACAAGTCCGCGCGGTCGGCAGAAATTTGGGCGATCTTGTCGAGGGTTTGGTCGAGTTCGCCGGATTCTTCTCCGATTTGCCAGAGATGGCGATATTCGCTGGGTAGGCGGGGGGAGAGGCCCTCCCAAGCCGTGCCACCGCTGCGGACGCTGGCGATCGAGCCTCGGAAGAGTCTTGCCACGGCTTCATTGCCCACCGCCCGGCCGGCTCGTTCCACGCTTTCGGATATGGGAACCCCCGCTTTGTAGAGCATGCCGAACGCCCTGGCGTAACGGCTGATGCACAATTGGTAGACGGCCGCCCCTAGAACAGGGATTCTCAGGACCAAGTGATCCATAGGCAGGCGGATCAAGCGTGTCGTCTCGGGCCGGTACACTCGAATGGCGATGATGAACAACAGGAGGTACAGCCAGACCACCGTCCCAAGGACTGAGAGCAAATATTGCCTCAGGCCCAGTTGGCCGAGGATGAATCTGGGCAACGGGAATGTGAAAGCTGCGGCGTGCAGAATGAGGAACGGATACGCCAGTCCCATGAGCATGCGAGATACGATCCTCTGGACAAATTCATGCCACTCCGAGAGCATCTTGAACACCTGGCCCACCGAGCCGCTGTGTTCGGCGGCCTCGACGAGCATACGGTCCAACGTGGGGAACACGTGGCGATGCCTTTCCATCGATTCGGCCAGGCTCGAGCCCTTGGACAGCGAGTCGCGAACCTGCGAAAGCACGCGCTTGAAATACCCCCTGCGACTCTCGATCACGATGTCGAAAGCGCGCATGATCGGGACCCCCGCGTCCAGCATCACCGACAGGTCGTAATAGGCTCGTGCCAACCGGCTTCGTGCGTTCATGATGGTTTGCTCCGCCTGCCTGGATCTTCGGGTTCGCGGGGACGGAGGGAAAATCCTCCCTTGTCAACCCGCGTAGCTTCCTTAATATAACGAACCTGGTGACGGATGCAATGACCAGCGATGGACGGAGTTCCAGATGGAATGCGACCTTCAGAACCGGGGACAGAGACACTTGTTGGGTCGGTTTAGGCGGGCCGACACATCGCGGCTGAGCTGGCCGACACGGATCACGATTATGCGAATTCTGTTGATCGCCCCATTCGTGGGTTGCATGCTCAACACCCATGATCCCCAGTTCAGTGAAGAGACGCGGATCCTCCTGCGTCGAGTGGCGGTCGTACTGTTCTTTCTCATGGCGATCAGCGATGCTCTCGACGGCTACTGGGCCCGTCGCCGGGGGCAAATCACCAAACTGGGCACGTTTCTCGATCCGTTGGCCGACAAACTGCTGATCACATCGGCTTCGTTGTTACTGGTCTCCGAACGGGGCCACGTGGACGGCTGGCCGTTGCCCACGATGGTTGTAGTCCTGATTATCGGTAAGGATCTCCTAATTACTTTGGGTTTTCTCGTCGTGTATCTGATAACCTCTCAGGTTCGTATTGTACCTGTTTACGCGGGCAAACTGGCGACCGCACTACAACTGAGCATGGTGATCGCCGTGTTGGTGGCTCCCGAGCTGGATCGCGTCATACCCGGTTACCGCGGGTTTGTTCGCGTGCTCTCGTGGGCCGCGGGCGTGGCAGCCGTTTTGGCCGCCCTCATTTACATCCGCAACGGAGCCCGCTATATTGAGCAATACGAGCGGACGCAGGCGGCAAGCTCAAGCCGTTAGCGCCGAGGCCGGTCAATGCGTAACGGGTGGTTTGAAAACGATATCCGCATTTCGGCCTAAGTTACGTCTCGCCTGTGGCGGCCTCAAGGCCGTCTTGGTGATGATTGTTGTGCCGAACCCCCCGCGCAACGTACATGCAACAGAAGACCGGTCTAACGTCGGTTTTGGAAAACTCCAGATAGGATGGTTGACAGGGAATGCCAGAAGTAACTGCAGCACAAGGTTTTAGCGATATTCCGGAGGTCCTTGAGGACCTCCGCCAAGGAAAGATGATCGTTCTTGTGGACGCGGAAGACCGGGAAAACGAGGGGGATCTGGTCTGTGCAGCGGAGAAAATCACTCCCGAGATCATCAACTTCATGGCTAAGTACGGGCGGGGCCTGATCTGCCTGCCGCTGCCGGCGGAAAAGTGCGATTCGCTGGGGTTGTACCCGCAGGCGGTGGAAAACACCGCTCGCTTGGGCACAGCTTTCACCGTAAGTATCGACGCGGCCGAAGGGATCACGACCGGCATAAGCGCTGCCGACCGGGCGCATACGATCCGGGTTGCCATCGCCGACGGGGCGAAACCTCGCGACCTGGCGAGGCCGGGACATGTCTTTCCGCTGCGAGCCCGCGACGGTGGCGTTCTAGTTCGCGCCGGGCAAACGGAGGGGGGGGTCGACTTGGTTCGATTGGCGGGGCTCAAGCCCGCAGCGGTCATTTGCGAGATCATGAACGACGACGGCTCAATGGCTCGTGTGCCCCAGTTGCTGGAGTTCTGCAAGGAGCACGGTCTCAAGATCGTCTCGACCGCAAAACTCATCGAATATCGTCTCCAGCGGGAAAGCCAGATCAAGCGGTTCGAGTCGATCAGTCTGCCCACCGATTATGGAGAGTTCAAACTGATCGCCTACGAAAGCTCAATGTCGCCCGAGCCGCACCTAGCTTTGTGCAAAGGAGGTGTCGGCGACCTCGATGCCAAGGGGCAGCCGATTGAGCATGAAGAACCCGTCCTGATCCGAGTACATTCCGAATGCATGACGGGCGATTTGTTCCATTCGCAGCGGTGCGAATGCGGTTATCAGCTGATCACCGCCATGCAGATGATTGAGAAGGAGGGCAAAGGGGCCCTGATCTACCTCCGTCAGGAAGGGCGGGGAATCGGCCTATCCAACAAAATTCGAGCCTATAAACTCCAGGAACAGGGGCTGGACACCGTGGACGCCAATCTCAAGCTCGGATTTCTGGCGGATCGTCGAGACTACGGCATTGGCGCCCAGATTTGCCGGGATCTGGGTCTGCGGAATGTACGAATTCTGACGAACAATCCCAAGAAGGTGAGCCGGCTTGAGGTGTACGGGATCAAGATCATTGAACAGATTCCCCTTCGGGCCAAGCCCTGTAAACACAACGTGAACTACCTGAGGACCAAGAAACGCCGCCTGGGACACATCCTGGACGAGGACCTGTGAATGGATCGGCAAGCTAGAATTTACGACTTGCGAGGCAATGGGCCACGCCCTCTATCGAGTGGACGTGTGTATTCTTTTTTTTGCGGGTTTCTTTTGTTGACTTCTTTTTTTTTCAGCGGTGGTTGCGAGACGCCGCCGCAGTTGGCGCCGGTTGCGCCGCCGATCGCCGGACGCGCCACCCAGGTGGTCCCGACTTTTGAGGCGCCCCCCAGCGGGTTTGGGCCGGCCAAGATCACGATCCTGCCGCTAAGTGAAATCACCGGAGCCGGCGGCGTTGGTCAGGACGCCAGACTGAACGTCTACGTGGCTTTGGTGGATGCCTTCGGATCTCCGATCAAGGCGCCCTGCTCGTTGCGATTTGAGTTGTATGAATACGTCCCGCGTTCTGCCCAGAGCAAGGGCCAACGTCTTATGATCTGGCCGGACATCGATCTAACTCGTCCGGCCGACAACCACAGGTTTTGGCGTGATTTCCTAAGAGCCTACGAGTTCACCCTGGATCTGAGGGTCGAACGGGACAAGACCTATATCCTGGAAGCCACCTACATGGGTTCTGATGGCCGACGCCTCTCGGGTGAATGGCCGATTCGCGCCGGACAGTGACCGATCGTGCAGAGAAACCTCGTGCGGTCTTGGGCGAAACACGGTCCGCAGGAGAGAAACTTATCGGTCCCTGAGCGAATTTCCTTGAGGTTCCAGCGGTTTCTGTGGTACAAATAGGGTGAATGACCTGCGTCTTTTTTCATTCCCCGGTGCGCACTAACGCAGCGGGCCCGGAGGATCGGCTATGGGTTTGGCATTGCAGGGGGGCCGAAAGGGTTTGAATCCACCAACCCGTTCTGTGCGCGCCCGGGTGAAGAAGGTTCGGCACAGAGGTCATGTCCGCATGTTTCACGTCGCAAGTTCTTTCTGAGAGGGTGTTTAGGTTAGGAGGTCTCCTACAGCCAGTCCGGGGATTTGTCGAAGACATTCATGGTGTACGCAGTCCGGGACGGAGTCAATGTGTTTGTGTCTGCATATCGCCAGGGATCAATCAGTGTGGTTCGAGATTTAATGATACAACGTGGTTTGGAGGATTGAGTATGATTCGGAAATCAGTAGTCTGGCTCGCTTTGATCGGCCTGGGTCTGATGAGCGCGGGGGCCAGCGCTCAACTGGTCGTCAAGATCAACTTCCAGTTGGAGACAGCGGCCGTGCCGGCAGGGTACCTCAGGGACTCGGGCGAACTGTTTGGCGACCGAGGCAACGGTTACAGTTACGGCTGGAGCGCCAACGCCACGGCTGACGACCGCGAGCGTAACGCCCATGCGGACAAGCGGTACGACACGCTGCTCCATTTCTCCAAGAACGCGGACAAGACGTGGGAGATCGCCCTTCCCCCCGGCGTGTACAATCTGTTCTTCGTCTGCGGCGATCCGAGCAACACCGACCAGACGAACACCTTGGATGTCGAGGGCATCATCGTCACAGACCCCGACGGCCAAGACAACTTCGACGAGTACACGCTGAACGGCGTGGTCGTTACGGATGGACGTCTGTCAATCAAGCCGGCGCCGGGCGCGTCCAATGCCAAGATCTGTTTCATCGACATCATCCAGGCGATCCCGCCGACGAAGGCCAGGGAACCTTCTCCCGCCGATGCCGCGACCGACGTTCCTCGCGACACGACCCTGAGCTGGACCGCGCCGGCGAACGTCGCCAAGCACTTCGTGTATCTGGGCACGGATCTCGATGAGGTCGCCAATGCGACGGTCGGCGAGGAAATGTTCGATGCGACCTACGAACCGGCCGGTCTGGCCTATGGGCAGACCTACTACTGGCGAGTCGATGAGGTCAACGCCACCAGCGCCAAGGTCACCAAAGGCGACATCTGGTCGTTTACCGTCGAGCCGTTCAGCTATCCGATCACCAAGGTCATTGCCACCGCCTCCAGTTCGCAGGTAGCCATGGGACCCGAGAACACCGTCGGCGGCGTCGGCCTTGACGCTGACGACCAGCATTCGGTCGACCCCAAAACGATGTGGCTCAGCGCCGATGTGTCGCCTGCGTGGATCCAGTTTGCATTCGAGAAACCCTACAAGCTGGATCAGATGTGGGTCTGGAACTCCAACCAGATGATCGAATCCTTCATCGGCTTCGGCGCCAAGGGCGTCACGGTGGAGTATTCCGCCGACGGGTCTGTCTGGACGGAACTGGCCGGCGTGCCCGAGTTCACCCAGGCCCCCGGCGTCGCCACCAGCAAGCATACCACCACCGTCGACTTCGGCGGCGTGGTCGCCAAGTACGTCAAGTTGACGATCAACAGCACCTGGGGCGGCGTCTCCAAGGGTGGTCTGGCCGAGGTGCGGTTCTATTATGTTCCAGTGCAGGCCTTCCAGCCTGTGCCTGCCGATGCGGCCACCGGCGTCGAAATCGATGCCACGCTCAGCTGGCGTCCGGGACGCGAAGCCGGTTCGCACAAAGTGTATTTCGGCAAGGACCGAGAGGCGGTCGCGGGCGGTACGGTGGCGGCCCAGACTGTCGCTGAGCACAGTTTTACTCCTGCGACCATGGACCTGGCCAGCACCTACTACTGGCGCGTCGACGAGGTCAATGGCACGAGCGTCTATGAAGGTGATGTCTGGAGTTTCGCTACTCGCAGATTCCTCATGGTCGACGACTTCGAGAGCTACACCGACGACGAAGGATCGCGGATCTATGAGTTTTGGATCGACGGCATGACTGACGGCAAGAGCGGTTCGGTCGTCGGTCATCTGGATGCCCCGTTTGCCGAGAAGACGATCGTTCATGGTGGTGCGCAGTCGATGCCCATGACGTACGACAATACGAAGATGGCGACCTCCGAGGCCACGCTGACTTTCGAGCCCGCCCAGAATTGGACCGCCAGCGGGATCAAGAGTCTGACGCTGTTCTTCCGGGGCGCCGCCGAGAACACCGGTGCTGGCAAGCTGTATGTGAAGATCAACAGCACGAAGATCTCCTACAGTGGCGATGCAGCCGATATCACCAAACCCTTGTGGGTCGGGTGGAACATCGATTTGTCCAAAGTCAGCGGGAATCTGAGCAAAGTGACCTCTTTGACGATCGGCGTCGAAGGCGCCGGCAGTCAGGGAATTCTTTACCTTGACGACATTGGCCTGTATCCGACGGTGGCCGCTCCCCCCCAGGCGCCGGTCATTACGGCTGTCGTGCGGGCCAACGGCCAGCCGGGCACCCGAACCGATGCGTCCCCCATCACGGCGTTTACCGACAGCACAACGCCTCTGTTCCTCGTCGGCGGACTTCGGGACGGCGCTACCTGTTTTTCGGATCGTCCCTATCCGTGGGTCAATACGCCTGTGGAGTTGGTCGGCGCCGACTACGTGCTGATGTTCAACCAGGATAAGACGGCCGGAGAGACCGACGTTACGTACACCGTGACCTTGGCCCGGGCGGCGACCGTATACCTTACCTGCGACGATCGTATCGCCGATCAGCAGGCCGCGGTGGACAAGGTCGTTGCCGCGTTCGCCAAAGCCGGTCAATTCAAGAACACCGGCCTGAAGCTCTACATTCGCGAGAGCGCCACGATGGACCGTCCGATGAGCGTGTTCGCTGCCGATTTGGCCGCCGGGACGTATGTCTTCGGCGCCCAGGATTCCACCTACAACTTCTACACGATCGCTGCGATCGGTAAGTAGGAGTCAATCGTGTCAAGTCTCCGGCCTTTGTGCCGGGTGTGAAGTGGTTCTCGGTTCTCCTTCCTGCCCTTCGGGGCAGGAAGGAGAACCCAAATACACAGAAGCGACAGTATGGGCCCCACGCCTTGTGGGCCCCACACAATCGGTTCTCAAACAAGGGCAAAGTGTGGTGCGGATTCCCGGGAGCCGCTGCCATTGCGGCATGGCATGGCCCTGTGTTCCTTCGCATAACGTGCATTTCATTCCCACAGGTCCTCGCGAGCCCGGAACCCGCCGGCATAGTCAATCCAGGAACGCTTGAGTGGTCGATTGCTGACGTTTGCGCCGTCCGCATCGAAGGACGACCTCATGTGATCCTTCCCCGTCGGGCGGTCGCATCAACCGTTTTTCATGTGTGTGTGGGATCGAAGGAGAACAGGTATGTGCCGGAAATCATTCATTCTATCGATGTTGGCGCTGGGCCTGCTGGTCGGCTCGGCGCAGGCCCAGTTGATCACCGGGCTGGCCCATCGCAACACAGACACGGACGCCCCGGAGACGCCGCAGGTGGGGGCCGCTCCGCTGGCGGAGGGTTCTCTCACCTTCCTTGATCGGGTCCATATCTACAAGGATGTCCCAGCCCTCGTGCTCGGCGCTGAGTACATCATGCTGGCCAACGACAACAAGAACCAGTCAAGGTACGAACTCGACGTGACGGTGTCCAGGCACGCGACGATCTACGTCTTCGTCGACAACCGCATGGGCGGAGCTGCAGGCGGCAAAGGGGTGGCTCCCAACATCACCGGGATGCCATGGCTGACCACCCTCGGTTTCGTCGACACCGGCGAGGACATCGGCATCGATGAGTCCGCCGATGGAAGCATCAACCAATACTTTTCCATTTTTGCGTTGGATGTTAAACCCGGCACTATCACGCTGGGGGGCTGCACCGAAGGTCACGGCGGGAACATGTTGGGTGTGGCAGTCAAGTCGCGGATCCCGGGATCGCTCGCCAGGACGCCTGTTCCTGAAGACGGCGCCATGGACGTGCCCCGCGATGTTCAGTTGAGCTGGACCGCAGGAGAGGGCGCAACGCAGCATCACGTGTATCTGGGTACCAGTTTTGCCGACGTCAATGATGCGGTTTTGGCCGACGCGGTCAGCGCTGGCCAAGCCGACACCGCCTATCAACCCCAGAGCGTTCTCGTCTACGGTCAGACCTACTATTGGCGCGTCGACGAGGTCAACGGTGTGGACGGCAAAGTCGCCAAGGGCACCGTTTGGACATTTACCGCCGAACCCTATGCTTATCCGATCCGCAGTGTCACCGCCACCGCCTCCAGCGCCCAGGCGAACATGGGACCGCAGAATACGGTCAATGGCTCCGGACTCGACGCGGACGATCAGCATTCGACCGAAGCAACGCACATGTGGACCAGCGCCGGCGTGCAACCGAACTGGATTCAGTTCCAATTCGACGCGGTCTACAAGCTGCATGAAATGTGGGTCTGGAACTCCAATCAGTTGATTGAAGGGTTCATCGGTTTTGGGGCCAAGGATGTCAAGGTCGAATACTCGCTCGACGGCGCCGCTTGGACGGAGTTGGCGGACGTGCCCCAGTTTGCCAGAGCCTCGGGCCAACCCACCTACACATACAACACAACGGTTCATTTCGGTGGGGTTGCAGCCAAGTACGTGAAGCTGACGATCAACAGTAGTTGGGGCGGTCTGCCGACGGTTGGTCTCAGCGAAGTCCGGTTCTTCTTTGTTCCGGTTCAGGCTCGCCAGCCCGTCCCCGCCGTCGGCGCCACCGGCGTCGATCTCGACGCCGAACTGAGTTGGCGGCCGGGACGCGAAGCCGCTTCGCACAAGGTCTACTTCGGCAAAGACGCCGAGGCGGTGACCGCCGGAACGGCGACTGCTGCGACTGTGACCGACCACAGTTTCACTCCCACGGCGGTGGAGTTCGGAACCCCCTACTACTGGCGAGTCGATGAGGTCAACAACGCCCAGACGCCCAGCGTGTACGAAGGAGAGGTCTGGAACTACACCACCCGCGAATACGCGGTCATCGACGATTTCGAGGCTTACAACGACGACGACAACCGCATCTACGACGCTTGGATCGACGGCGTCACCGACGGCAAGAGCGGTTCGACCGTCGGTTACATGGAAGCCCCGTTCGCCGAGCGTAGGATCGTCCACAGCGGCAAACAGTCGATGCCTCTGACCTATGACAATTCCGCGAGCTTCTCCCTTTCCGAGGCGGAGTTGACCTTCGGCACCGCTCAGAACTGGACCGGCAACGGGGCCGACAGTTTCGTCCTGTGGTTCCGCGGCCGGCCGCCGGCCTTTGCGGAGGTGGGCAACGGCAACATCATCATGAATGGCATCGGCGCCGACATCTGGGGCACCTCGGATGCCTTCCGTTACGCCTACAAATCCCTCAACGGCGACGGGACCATCGTGGCCCGCGTCGAGAGCCTCTTCAACAGCAACGCCTGGGCCAAGGGCGGCGTGATGATCCGTCAGAGCACCGAACCCGGTTCGGTCCACGCCTTCATGCCCATCACCCCCGGCGGCAGCAGCGGCGGCAACGGCGCCAGCTTCCAGCGCCGTCTCACCCCCGGCGGGGACTCGACCAACAGCGACAATCCCGGCCCGGTCGTGGCGGCTCCCTACTGGGTGAAACTCGAACGCAAGGGCAATGCCTTCTCGGGATTCATTTCCCCCGACGGCGTGACCTGGACGCAGTTGGGCACCGCCCAGACGATCCCAATGACCGGTCCTGTCCTGATCGGCTTGGCACTGTGCAGCCATGACGCGGCGGTGGCCACCGCGGCGGAGTTCTCCAACGTCTCCATGACCGGCAACGTGACCGGCTCCTGGCAGGTGGCGGAGATCGGGACCGCGCAACCTACGGGCAATTCGGTGGAAGGGATCTATCTGTCCGTCAAAGACAACGCCGGCAAAGTCAAGGTGGTGCAGCATCCCAATGCCGCCGCCACGGCGTTCCTGGCCTGGCAGCAGTGGCGAATTCCGTTGAGCGAGTTCACCTCGGCCGGCGTGAAGATGAACGCGGTCAAGTCGCTGATGATCGGCGTGGGCAACAAGGCCGCGCCGGCCAAAGGCGGCACCGGCACGGTCTACATCGACGACATCGGCTTCGGCCGTCCGATCGGCCAATAGGTGCATTACGATACAGACGATGAGCAGTGCGCTCATCTGAAGCGAACCATCCGCCGTGGCTTCGGTATGCATCGCCGGGGCCACGGCTTTTTTCTTGACGGGTTGACCCTGGGGATGATATCACGTGCAAGACTTGCATAGTGCTGACAAATGTCGATGCGTGGATCTGGTTGGGCATGGCAAAGGTTACGCTGAAGCGGATTGCGGAGACAGCAGGTTTCTCAGAGGCCACGGTTTCGAGGGTGTTGAGCGGTCAAGGGAGCCTTTACAAGATTCGGCCGGAGACGGAGAAGGTCATCTTCGAGACCGCCCGGCGGATGGGGTATACGCACGGGCATAATGTGTTCAAACCCAAACCCTTGCGGACCCAAACCTTGGGGTTGGTGATACCGGATCTTTCCCATTTTTTTCTGGGTCGGCTGGCCCGCATGATTGTAAGCCGGGCTGCGGCCTTCGGATTGGCGGTGTTTGTTTGCGACACGTTGGAGGACACCGAAACCGAGATTCAGCGGATCGAGCAGTTGCTCGAGCAAGACATCGACGGGTTGCTTGTCCTGCCGGTCGGGCGGCAATGGGACCACATCGTTCGACTGTCTCACCGTGGGTTGCCAATGGTCGTGGTAGATCGCATCGTCCCGGATGTGGGTTGCCATTGCGTGGGGGTGGACAACTACCACGGGGCTTTGGAGGCGACCGAGCATTTGATCGAGTCGGGGCGCCGCCGGATCGGTTGCATTCAGCGGCTTCCCCATTCATGGATCAACGACGAGCGGATTCGAGGTTACCGGGACGCCCACGCGAAACATGGGATTCCCGTCGACGACCGACTGATCGTCGGCGATCTCTATGGCCAACGGAACGGTTATCTCGAAACCAAGCGTCTCTTGCAGATGGACCCTCCGCCCGATGCGATCTTTGCCCTGAGTCATCTGGTGACGCTGGGGGCCTTACGGGCTCTCCGCGAGCACGGAATCGCCATTCCCGGTCAGATGGGCCTGCTCGGTTTTGACGACATGCCCAACGCAGAGTATTTTGACTGCCCCGTCACCACGGTTCGGCAGCCGATCGACGACATGGCAGCTCTGGCGGTCACATTGTTGATCGAACAGGTCGAGTCTCGAGGGTCCGTGGAACCGGTGACGATCAAACTGCCCACCGAATTGGTCCGTCGCCGATCCGTCTGATCGGGAGAAGGATCTTCCTGGCGATCGGAGATTCTCTCCTGAAGTCAGACCGAGTACGGAGACCTTATGATCGCCACAGGTCGGTTTGGACCCCATTTTCTGCCGTGCCGCCGGTTCGGCATGGAATTTGCACATGTTGTGCTTTGTCGCATGGAATGTGAAAATGGTCTCATGAAGGAAGGGCAGAACATGTCGATTTCGGCGGTAGATCGGTCGTTGACAGCGGTATTGAATCAGATTTACGGCGTCAACGACGCGTCCAAGACGAACACAGAAAAGACCTCGACCACGAAGGATTCAGCCACGCTCTCGCCGCAGGCGTTGCAGTTATCGGCCCTGTTTGGCGGTCAGTCGGCAGACGTCATCACGCTCAACGATCTGATGAAGTTCGCGAACAAGAAACTCGAAGAGTTTCAGGAGCAGTTCAAGCAGTTCTTGGAAGCCAACGGCGTCGACACCACCAAGCCGATTTCCCTGGCCGAGGATTCCCGCAGCGGTCGGTTGAAGGTCACGAACGATCATCCCGATGCCGCCAAGATCGAGCAGTTGCTCGCTGAGAATCCCGAGCTGTCCAACCTTTATACCGCGGCCACCTCGGCCTTGGAGATTGCCAGGCACGGCCAAGAACACAGTCGTTTCGCAGAGGCATACGAAGCCAATCCACTGGCTGCGACCGCCCAGTTCAGCTATCTGTTCAACAATCAGTACGATGCTCGAGTGACTTTCAGCCAGACGGGATATGACGTGTCCTACGTCCCACTGCCCCGAGGACCGTCGTCTCTGGACTGAAAAATAATCTTGTCATTTCTGTCACCGCCGGCGGTTTTTTGCTACTATCAAGGTAGTAGATAAGCAGCCGGTGCAGTGTCGGGCCGTTGAGGTCTGGGCGGGTGTTTCGTCTGGATTTTGGACGGCAGGGGGGCTGTGCTTTCACCGTGTCTGCGCGGTTTTTAGACAGATTTGGCTTTTTTGGAGAAGGCTAAGCCCGGTCCTACCGAACAAAAGAGCCTAGAACGGTGTGGTTTCTCGAGCAGGCCAAAGCCTCTCGCATTTCCCAAGGGGGTCTTGCGGCTCTTACGCCGGGTTTGAGGGATGGGGCGTTCCTTCGCACGCCCGGTTGCTTCTCCTCACACGGATTTCGTCCGTCATGCCTGGGGTCTGTCGTCAGAATGCGGTCTGAATGTGAATGTGAGCAAACGCCGAAACAAACGTTCGCCCCGGAAACCACAGCGAACGCGGTCGACGGTCGTTCCGGAAAAGGGACGGGGCTTTTGGACTGCGCCGACCACGTGTGTATTCCTGGTGATTTCGCTGGCCTTGGTGGTGCTGGCGGCATGGGCTGCGCATTCGACGTGGTCCTCCAACGACCAGGGGCCGTCGCCGCAGATCACCGCCGGCATCCATGGCTTACAGCTTGTCTCCGAGATCGACTCGACTCTGATGGAGAGCCGGGCCGTCCTGCTTGGTCAACGTCCCGAGGGCGACCCCACCTGCGTCCCGCGAGACCTCCAGGACCACCGCGTCGTTCTGCAGGGCAGTCCCACGGGTGGCATCGGACTGCGAATCGTGGCGTTCTACAGTGAGTCGCCTGAAAACCCTATGGCGTTGTATGAATGGTGCCAGGAGAAGCTGCGTCCATTTCTCCGCGGGCAGAGAGACGCGAATGCCTCGGTGCTGGTCAAAGCGGAAAAACTGGCAGCCGCCGCCCGGGAACTGGCTGAAGCGATTCACGGGGGAGCGAGGCTTTCCCTTGACGATATATCGAATTCTCCGGCTTGGCCTACGCAATGTCTTGGCCGGTTGAAAGAGGCCGTTGCGGAAGAGGATTGGGCCTCAGCAAGGATTTGGGCGGAGGAACTGGCGGCTGCGACCTTCGCCTTGGCGGATCTGCACCGTTGGGTTAACGTTCTGCTGGACAGCCACCTCTTGTCGCTGGATTTCCAGGCCCGATGCCGAACGGCGTTCGAATGGACCGAACGAGTCAGTCATGAAACCAAGAGGGAACAGGACTCCTGCCTGCCCGCCGCCGGACAGATGGTCGCTTGGTGTGTGAACTACCTGGAGGCGGAACGCCAGGCGGAAGGGCTGTTTGGGCCTCCTGCCACGTGGGTTGCGACGGTTGTCTCCCGGGAACTGACCAACACGCGGACCGCTCGGTGGATGCCGCCCGACGTCCGTTCGGCGTTTTTATCCGTGCGAAACCGCCTGTCGCCTGCGACTCGGGCAGTCTGGGACCGGGCCGCCACGGTGCCTTTCGAGCGGTCCTATCTGGCCAACATGCTCTTTCGCGCCGTCTCCACGGGCGTGCTCGAACAAATGACGCTGGTTCTTCAGCGGTTCGAACGATGCCACGAGACTGTGACGATCTCCGAACTGATGGACGTGTTGTTTTATCGGGCGGGGCTTTACAGCAGCGGTTTTCCTTGGTCGGATCGCTACGATCCGCGTATTATCAATGCTTCTGGCGTGATCACCGGTCCGAGAGATCTGGCGATGTTGCGGACCCATGGTCTTGTTAACAGCATTCTGAAGGGATGGGAGAACTACGTAGGCGGCATCCCGACTCTGGCCGATTGTCTGGACGCCGGCAAGCTCGATTGCGTACGCGGCACGGACCTGGTCGGGGCCTTGTACCGCGGGGCCGGGCAGGGCGAGTTCTTCGTAATCCGTCTCAACTGCGGCGTTGTGGGCCACAGCGTCGGCGCGGTCCCCTTCGGGCAAGCCAACGAACGGCGCCTGCTGATCGTGGATTGCCTCGATTCCCAGATGCCCAGCCAAACCTGGCCCAAGGCCTTTTTTCACGGTCTGACCTGGCCGGTGGGCTATCCCGGCGAAAAGGGCAAGCTGTTCTCCGCGGAGCTCTATGCGAGAGGGCTCGATGGTTGTCTATTCGCAGAAGGATATGTGGTTCGAGGCGAGCATGCCGGCCACTGGGTACGAGCGGCTCTCCCCTATTTGCCCGGCGGCGAGAAGGCTGCCTCCGCAAAGATCTTTGACGGTCCCTATCCTGAGTGACACCCTCGGTTTTGCACGAGCGCGATGCGTGTGTCGCCCCTATCGCAGGGCCTCGCCGGAACCGATAAGCGTGATGTTCGGACGAGGCGGAGCGGCCATCCCCTGGCCCAGGAAGAAGCTCACGTACGGCGGCTTGTTGTAGACCACGTTCTGCCAGGCGATCGAGAGCCGATACTGCGGATCGTGCATCAGCGTGTAGAGGCGATGCTCCGTCGGGATCGTCGTGGTGTACAATCGAAGCGACTTGCCGTCCGGGGCGGTCATCAGGATCTCTTCACGCCAGTCGCCCACCAGATCGGCAGTCAGATTCGGGCCGCGACCGCCGGGGCGGGACCCGGTGGCGAAGATTCGGTCCTCGGTGTTCGTTTCCCAGTTCCACTTCGTGACGTTTGAGCCTCCGATCAGTTCTCGCAGTAGGTCCCCATCCCACCAGATTGCGAATCCGCTCGATCGTGGGGCCGGACCGATCTGATTTCCGGCGCAGTCCCGCAGGCCGCCGGGGCCGCCCCAGGCTTCGCAGCCGCGGTGGCGCGGATCGATGTCCGCCACGAGGCCGCCGCCGACATCGATGCCGGGGCTGTGTTTCCAGATCGCTTCACCCGTTCGCGCGTCGCGCATCGCGGCGCCGGGGCTTTGGAATCGGACGGTGTCATCCTCATTCTCGTGGACGGTGAAGACCTCCAGGCCCGGCCGGTCGGGGCAGAAATCGCCGATGTGCATGGCGTCGCCGTGTCGCCAGCCGGTGGAGTAGAGGCCCTTGCCGTTGTCGTCGACGACCATCGCGTGATAGACGATCTCGTCGCGTCCGTCGCCGTCGACGTCCGCTACCGAGAGCGAGTGACCGCCCATGCCGGAGTAGGGCGATGCGTCGGAGAAAGGTGGGTAGCTGATGCCTGAGTCGAAGACCCAACGGCTGGTCAACTCGCCGTTTCGCCAGTCCCAGGCGGCCAGGACGGTTCTGCCGTACACGCCGCGACACATCACGACACTGGGATGCACGCCGTCCAGGTAGGCGACGCAGGTGAGAAATCGGTCGCAGCGGTTGCCGTAGTTGTCGTTGCCGCCATTGCCGCCGATGCCGCCCCAGCCGTCGATGGGATCACGGCTCGGAATGTAGTCCGCCGTCTTGAGTGCGGCTCCCGTCCGACCGTCGAAGACCGTGAGGAACTCGGGACCGTCGAGGATCCGTCCGTCGGTCCTGTCGCCTGGTTTGAGCGTGCGCCAGTCCTTGTCCTTATCGCCGATGACCTTGCCCAGGCCGTCCTTGGTCCCATCGGCGGTCTTGCAGACCATCTCGGCCCGACCGTCGCCGTCGAGGTCGTAGACCATGAACTGCGTGTAGTGCTCGCCCTCGCGGATGTTGATCCCGAGGTCGATTCGCCACAGGTGAGTGCCGTCGAGCTTGTAGGCGTCGAAGACCGGGGTTCCCGTCACGCCGGCGAAGGAGTTGTCCCGCCCGCGCGAGACCTGGTGCAGGATGATTTCATACTCGCCGTCGCCGTCGAGGTCGCCTACGGAGGCGTCGCCCGGGCGATAGTCGCCAATGGGCTGGATCGGGATTTCGAGGTAGTTATCCCCCCAGGCTGGGACGGGTTTGGAGGGGGCCAGCTCTGTGCCCTCGACGATCGGCCGGACGAAGTACCGCAGGGGCAGGTTCGGGTCGGCCTTCGTGTCAACGTAGTTCGTGGCGCCGGCGATGGTGGATTCGTTGACTTTGGCCGGTCCGGCGTCGCCTGCGACGCGATACAGGTTGAAGGCGATCCCCTCGGGGTCGGTTCCGAAGAGCCGCCAGCCGACATAGACGCCGCCGGGCTGTTTGACCGCCACGACGCCGCGGGTAAGGTTTTCCATCTGGCGGGGCGTGTCCGCAGAAGCCAAACACGTCGAAAGCCCTGCCAGCAATACGACCTGAGTCACCCGATGCATCATTGCAGTCACTCCCATGCGCAAGCTATCCCCTTGGGCTGTTTGATGTTCCTGGGCCGACGCATTTCCGAATTCTATCTTCCGAAGGGTCGGTGTGACAGAGAAATACGGTTTTCTGCATTCTCAGGGACTGTGGGAAACAGGAATCATGGGAAAAATGATCGATAGAACGTGATTTTTTCTAAAGAGTATGGTTCAAGATACCTATAATAGTTAAAATAGGTGGGTATTTTCTGCGGCGTGAAGGGTATTCTCGTCGGACCAAGCGAATCGGGCCCATGTGGGCAGCTGGACCCGGCGGACTGAGGATTTTTGGAGGACCAAATCATGCGTAACACGGGTATTTCCTTCTGGGGACATTCGGTGAGGATTCCGTTTGTGCTCCTTACCGTCGTGGCTCTCGTTTCGGCTGCCCAGGCCGGGACGCTGACCATTGTGGATCTGCCGGCCACAGGCACCGATGCCGCCATCGGCATCAGCGTCGACAAGATCTACACGCACACCTTCGACTTCGGGTCCAATGCCCCGGTCACTATCAACGGGGTTGCCTTCGAGCAGGGACCAACCGCCAGTTTCACTGCGGCCTTCAACGGCACAAGCAGGCAAGGTTTCGGCTATACGATTACGGATACCCGCTCCTCCGTTTCGATTAACATTCACGAGGGCAGCGACACCGCCTCGCAAGCAGACGGGGACTCGCGGGGGATGCTGACAGACATGATCTATCATGCTTCTTCGACGACCATCGGCGCCGGAGTTCAACTGACCCTGTCGGGTCTGACGCCGGGCATGATGTATTCGACCCGATATTATTATCGCTCCTGGGGCAGCGGCGCGACCGCCCGAACGATCACCATCCAGGGCGACGGCGGCCACCACGGCGTCTTCTCCGACGTGATCGACGTGGAGATCGACGGCGGCGGGGCCCACTACCTGGACTACACCTTCATCACCGACGACGCCGACGTCACGATGCGGTTCCTCACCAACGACAACAACAACGGCGTGCATCTCTACGGCATCACCAATGAAATGGTCCCCAGCGGCATGGCCATCAAGCCTGTTCCTGTGGACAAGGCCACCGACGTTTACCGGCAAGCCGTGCTGTCCTGGGGCGCCGGCGATGGGGCCGTGACGCACGACGTCTACTTGGGCTTCTCCGCAGCCGACGTCGATGCCGCTACTTCGTCCGATCCCAGAGGCGTGCTCGTCAGCGCGGGCCAGGAGGAGACCACCTTCGACCCGGGCCGTCTCGAACTGGGCAAGACCTATTTCTGGCGCGTGGACGAGGTCGGCGGAGCCCCGGGCTTTTTGGTGACCAAGGGTATGGTCTGGAGCTTCACGGTCGAGCCGGTCTCCTACGCGATTGCCGGCGCTTCGGTTACAGCCACCGCCTCCAGTGTCAGCATGGCCAGCATGGGACCGGGCAAGACCGTCGACGGTTCCGGCCTCAGTGCCAACGATACTCACTCCACCGCGGGCGAACAGATGTGGCTTAGCGCCATGAACGATCCGCAGCCATGGATTCAGTACGCGTTTGACAGGGTCTACAAGTTCGACAAGATGCTGGTTTGGAACTCGAACCAGGCGGCCGAGCCGGCCATCGGCTGGGGCGTCAAGGCTGCCACGATCGAGGTCTCGCTCGACGGCCAAACCTGGACGTCGTTGGGTGAGTTCGAGTTCGCACAGGGCTCGGGCGCAGCGACTTACACCGCCAACACGACCGTCGATCTCGGAGGCGCGGCGGCCCAGTATGTTAAGGTGTCAATCATCAGCAACTGGGGCGGGGTCGTCAAGCAGTACGGCTTGAGCGAGGTCCGCTTCTTCCAGATCCCGACGGTGGCTGCCAAGCCGAACCCGGTTTCCGGCGCTACCGGTCTGGCTCCCGAAGTGACCCTCTCCTGGCGTCCCGGCCGCGACGCGGGTTCGCACCAGGTGTATCTGGGAACCGACGCCGCCAATCTGCCTCTGGTCGCCACGGTGACCGAGAACTCGTATGAGACGGAAGTGGCCCTCGGAACGACCTACTACTGGAAGGTGGTCGAGGTCAACGACGCCCAGACGCCCAGCGCGTGGGAAGGCCCGGTGTGGAGCTTCTCTACCGCTCGCTCCATCTTGGTCGAGAATTTCGAGAGCTACAACGACAACATGGACGCCAATGGCGCGATCTTCCAGACTTGGCTCGACGGCTTCGAGAATCCTTTGAACGGCTCGATCGTCGGCTATGGCCAGGCTCCGTTTGCCGAAAAGACGATTGCTTTCGGCACTCAGTCCATGCCGTTCGAGTATGACAACACCACCGGCGCCTCGTATTCCGAGGCCGAGCGGACCCTCGACGGCCAGGACTGGACCCGGTTCGGGCTCAAGGGCCTGTCGCTCTATTTCTTCGGCAACCCAGCCAACACCGGCGCCGGAAAGCTGTACGTCAAGATCAACAACACCAAGGTGTTTTACGGCGGCGCGTCTTCGGATCTGACGCTGGCCGTCTGGATGCCCTGGACGATCGATCTGGCTTCCACCGGCGCCAACCTTAAGAAGGTGACGAAGCTGGCGGTCGGCGTCGAAGGCGCCGGCGCCAAGGGCAGCCTGTTCATCGACGAGATTCGTCTGTTCCCCAGCGTGGCCGGGACAGTGATGCCTGTCGACCCGGGTACGACCGGTCTGGTCGCCTACTACAAGTTCGACGGCGACGCCAAGGACTCGGCCGGCACGCACCACGGAACTCCGACCGGATCGCCGGGTTATGTCGCCGGCAAGGTCGGCCAGGCCCTGAACATGACCGCCGACGGGCAGTATGTCACCGTTCCGTACTCCGCGGACTTGGCGATGAACACGTTCACTGCCGCCGCGTGGGTCAATGTTTCGAATGTATCGGCTCTCCGGGCCATCCTCGGAACGCGTTTCAACGGCGACAACACCTTCGATATGAAGGTCGAGGCCACCCGCGTCCATGGCGACATCGGCGACGGCACCGTCTGGCTGAACACGTCGGTGGACGTCACCGCATCGCAAGGCGGCGTTCTGCCGACCGGCGTCTGGCACCATATCGTCTATGTGATCGACGATGCCAGCGATACCGCGAAGATCTATCTGAACGGTGCTTTGGCGTCGACGGTGACCTTCTCCGGGACGCCGCTGTTCATGAAGGCCGGCCAGGAGTTGCGGATCGGCAACTGCTCCGGCACCGAGTACATGCACGGAATGATCGACGAGGTTCGACTCTACAACCGCGCCCTGTCCGATGCGGAAGTGGCAGGCCTTGTCGGCCGGCCGGGACCGGTGTACATCGCTCCGTGAGTTGACGGGGTGACTTGCGAGTGGGCGGATTCGGTCACCGCTCGATAAGGTAATGGGGTATTCGGGGTGCCGTGGGCGGCTTTGGAGTTTGGACAGACGCCCACGGCACCCTTTTTTTGTCAAAAGTCAACGGCCCCGGGCGAATTTCGTGTCGCCAGGGGCCGTTTTGAATCTCTGGGGTTTAAGTCGGTCGAATATCACGGACCGGTGACGACGAGCTTGCCCGCCTGGATGACTGCGGTGTTGTTGTTCTCCCTGGCCTCCAGAACGAAATCATCGGGATCGATCAACCAGCCGATGTAGTAGCTGCCTGGGGGGATGTTGGTCGGAAACGTTCCGGCCCAAAAGAGCTCGGAGATGCCGCCGGCTTCGATATCCATACCGATCAGGCCGATGAAGTAATCCTCGTATGTGATCTCGTCATCGAGTGAGGCGTAAATCTCGACGAAGAAATAGCCGGACTGGCTGCCACCACGGTTGGCGATCATACCAGTGATGGCTAGGCCCTGATTGGCGACTCCGGCCGCAACGCTGGGGGGAGTGAAGCCCCGGTAGGACTCGCCGGCGTCGTACAGGTCGGGTTTCACAATAGGCTCGATCTCCTTGCAGGACATCCACCATGCGGATTTGTCGCGATACCAGCCGATCGGCAAACAGCACGTACAAGTTTCATCGTCGTCATGACCGTTGGTCCACAGGTCCCAACTGACCAGGATTGGTGTGCAAGGGTCATTCGCGTTGCAGCAGATCACCTTGCCGCCGGCGTCGATGAACAGGCCTTCTGCGCCGCCGGGTTCGTCTACGAGCAGTCGAACGCGATCGCCGGGGGTGTAGGCCGGAACGCAGCAGCCGGTCAGCGGACAGGGCAAAAGCACCGAGTGCAGGATAACCGCGGCAAGGGCCTTCTGACCGCTGGGGGCCGAGGTGACAACCAGCCCGGTTGGCAGAGCAGCGTAAGGGGCAAACAGGCCCGAGACCAGGAATTCCCCGCCGGTTTGAGGCATCTGGGACGCCGCCAGATCGGGCAGGTAATATAGCCCCTCATTCTTGATGAACAGCCCCACGCCCAGGATTTCTTGGCATTGATCGGCCGAGCAGATGCGCAACTCCTGCACATCGCCGCAGTGGGTCTGAATGCACTTGGCGAGATCCCGCACGGGGACCCACCAGGTGGACGCCGGCGGGAAGAGCCCTGTCAATCGCTCGTTGCAGGTCATATAGTCGTTGGGGTCGCCGCCGTTGGTCCAGAGATCCCAACTGACCAGGACGGAGTTGTCCGCCCGGGCATTGCAACAGATGATAGTGCCCGAGGCGCCTCGCGGCAGATCCACGGCGCCGTTGGGATTGGACTCGCCGATCAGGACGACACGGTCGCCGTACAGGAACCCACAGACAAACGGATCGCAGCAGGAATCGCCGGTCCATTTGTAATCGGTCAGAATCGGATGGTAGACATCTCCGTTGAATTGGGGGCAGTCCCGTCGGTCCTCCGGAGCGGGCTGACTGGCATTGAGAAGCCCGCGGACCCGAACGCCGTTGCCCGGTAGGACCACCGGCCACTGCTCGAAGAATTCCGGTCCGATGATCAGGTGGTACCGTTGCCCGTCCTCGGTCACCAAGGAAGAACAACCTGCTGCATCTCGATGCAGGATCCCGACCTTGTCGAACACTCTGCCCAGAAGAGTGGTTTTGGGGTTGACCCAGGTCGCGGAACCGGCAGGATACGGCCCGACAGGCGACGTGACGCAACGTCCTTCGTCGTCCCGACCACCGGTCCAGAGGTCCCAGCTTACCAGGAGGGACCCGGTGCAGTCGGCGGTGTCACAACAGATGATTGTGCCGCTCATGCCTGCCCTGAGCCCCTCGCCTACCGTCGGGGCGTCAGCGAGCAGGACTACGCGGGTACCCGGCGCAAAACCCGCAGGATACGTCGGACGAACGTACCCTTCGTCTGCCAGGACGCTTCCTGCGCCCAGGCAGAACCCCGCCAGGACGGTCCAAAACGTTTTTTGTTGAATACTGTGTCGATTCATCTTGATACCTCCTCCGTATCACATGTATTGCCCGCCTACACGGGCTACTCCCCTGACTGCTCACGGCATGAGGTGCGGGATGCGCCTCGCCCATCATCCCGTCTTATGAAGACAGACCCATACCGCGCACGACACTGTGATTATACCAAAAACGGTTGTGAAAGCAAGGAATTTCTCGGTCCTTGCGCCATTTGTGGTGTTTGGAAGTTGTTGTAGTCAAGGGGGTTGGGAAGGAAGCCGAAAAAAATCCTCTGCAGATGGGTCGCACCTCCGTGGAACGCCCGACATCCGTTTACATGGGGTTTGCATACATCGGTTGCCGTCGGTACCATAACGGAAGCTGGAGGTGCGATCGACAGGTGCATCAAAAATCTGGATCAAGATGAAAGGAAAACCCATGGTCGCAGAACGAGCCTGGTTGCTGGTTCTCTTGTCGGTTGTTTCTTGCGTCTTTGCAAAGGACACGGTCGGGGATCCTGATCCAAACCGTTTCGCAGGGGAGATCAAGGTCTTCGCGGAGTGGGACAGCAAGAACGCCACTCCGCCAGAGCCGGTGTTGTTCGCAGGCAGTTCCAGCGCCCGCCTATGGCGGACACACGAGTCGTTTCCCGATCTGCCGGTCGTCAACCGCGGCTTTGGCGGTTCGCACATTTCCGATGTCATTCACTATGCGGAACAGGTGATTCTGCCCTACAAACCCAGGGTGATCGTCTTTTACGCCGGCGACAACGACATCGCCGGCGGCAAATCCCCCCAACGCGTCGCGGAGGATTATCGCAGGTTTGTGACGCTGGTCCACGCCACACTCCCGACCGCCAAGATCGTTTTCGTCACGATCAAGCCCAGCGGCCAGCGATGGTCCCTCTGGCCTCGGATGAACGAAGCCAATACGCTCATTCGCCATTTCTGCGATCAGGACGAGCGGCTGTTCTTCGCCGACCTGGCGACGCCTCTGCTGGGCGGCGACGGCAAGCCTAGGCCGGAGTTGTTCCTGGCCGATCAACTGCATCTGAATCCGCAGGGCTACGCGGTTTGGACCCAGTCGCTTCGCCCGATCTTGGACAAGATTTTGACAGCGCATCCATAAGGCCGGCGGGGCGGGATTGCCATTTTTCCATCAAAGCTTGCCCTCTGTCGCGGTTTTCTATACAATGAAAAAACTGGTGGACTGTGGGTCGGCAACTACTGTCCGTCGTCGACGCGCCCTCACGGTAAAGGATGAGGAACATCATGGCATATCGCTGGAAGGCCTTCACGCTGATCGAACTGCTCGTCGTCATCGCGATCATCGCCATCTTGATGGGGATTCTCATGCCTGCCTTAAGTCGCGTGAAGGAACAGGCGTGCGACACCGCCTGCCGGTCGAATCTCAAGAGCATCGGCCTGGGTGTAGGGATGTATCTTCAGGACTCCGGCTTCATCATGCCCGATACCCATTCGAATGCAGGGGATACGGACGGCCGGAGCAACGGCCACTTGTGGTGGGATGCCTCGGGAAGGCCGTTGACGCCCTCCAGTGACAATTCCTACTGGGGTATCGCTTATCTTCCGTATGTGAAGGAGCGGAGGATCTTCGGATGTGCAGCCTTTCGCAACTTCTGTGAGACGATCGCCAAGGACCTCCTGTACGGCGGCGACCCCAAGCTGATCCACGTGTCGGCCTTCGGGGTCAACGGTTGGCTGAGCAAGGAGAATGTGCTTCGAATCCCGCGTCATTCCGAGATTATCGTCGCCCATGACCACATGGAGCCGCGAATCGAGAACGGCAATGCGGCGGGCAATTCAGACATGCTCTTTCCGAGCCCCAACGGCATCAATCTGACCCACTACCGCCAAGGCGGTTCGCGCGCCAACTGGTATCGCGGCATCTTTCGGCACAACATTCGAAGCCGAAGCGATTTTGAAACCGGGGGAACCCTGAACATCCTCTGGCTCGATGGTCACGTCACCAGTCTGGCGGAGACCACGGGAGAAGGCGTGCTCAAGCGTTGGTACGACCCTCTGAAGAAACACCCCTGACCCGGGATGGTATGCGAGTATTTCTGACAGTCCTTCTCTTGGCGATTCCCTGCGCCGCCAGGCCCGAGCTTCGTGGCATCTGGATGCATGGGACGCAGATCAAGACGCCCGCCGAGGCCGACGCGATGGTCGCCAGAATCGAGCGGGCAAGGTTCAACGCGGCTTTCATCCTCGTCTGGTACTGGGGCGGCCAGGCCTATTTCCAAAGCGCGATGTGTCCCATGGCCGAAGGCGTCCAGGCGGGCTACGATCCACTGGCCTACATGGTCGAGCAGTGCCGCAAGAGGAACATCCAAGTCCACGCGTGGTTCGTCAACGGCTTCTATGGCTCGCAGGAAATCCGCGCCGTGCTTGACAAGCACCCGGACTGGGCTGTGCAGGACGGCGGCGCCGGCAGGCTCTGGTATGACTTCAGCAAGCCCGAGGTTCGGCGGTTCCAAAGCGATCTGATGATCGAGTGCCTCCGCAAATACGACCTCGACGGCATCCAGTTCGACTACATCCGCTACGGTCCCCAGCAGTGCTACTGCGACTATTGCCAGGAGACTTTCGCCCGGTGGTACGGATTCGAGCCGATGACGAAGGAACGCCGTACGAAGCTGCCGGCGGCAGCCGACGTCACCGCCAATCCACTGGTCAAACCGACCACCGCCGTGGTGCTGGCGGAGTTCTCCGACGGTACGCCCGCCATGGCGATGAACAAGCTCGACGAGGGGATGGTCCTGCTGCTGAATTGGCGTGCGGAGAACGACATGCCGCCCGCGGTGGCCGAGTCGGTCAAGCTGACGCTGGGAGTCTGGACCACCGGTCGCGCCCCGGTCCACATCACAACGACCGCCGCAACGCGAAGCGAGTATGGGAACGGCCCGTTCGAGTCGGCGAGGGCCTCGCTGACCCGTCTTGGCTATCGCCCGACGTCCGTGCCGGCCGAGAAGATCGCGGGTCTGCCCGCCGGCAGCGTCCTGGTCCTTCCTGCGGTCTATATTATTCCCGACGACGTAGCCCGCAGCTTGGAGGCGTTCGTCCGCAAGGGCGGCAAGCTGCTGATCATCGACGGACCGTTCAAGTCCATGTCCATCCCGGCCCTGCAACGGGTGACCGGCTTTGCCTCGACCGGTCGGTATGTCCGCCGGGTCGAAGTGATCGAGTCTACCGGGCGAAGTCCCCTAGTACCCAAGGGCCGCCACCACCTGGATCTGGCCCAATGGAAGCAGCGGACGGCCAAGTGGGCCGAGTTCCGCAAGGTCGGCGTCACGGAACTCGTTCGCGACGTCTATCGTCGGGCCAAGGGTCTCAAGCCCCAGGCCCAGGTCTCCGCGGCGGTCTTCGCCTCGCTGGAATCGGCCGATTCGCTCTATCAGGACTGGCCCCGCTGGATTCGCGACAAGACGATCGACTTCGTGATCCCGATGGCCTACACCGCCGACAACGCTGAGCTGGCCCGCCAGTTCACCCAGTGGAAGACCATCGATCCGACATTGCAGCGGATCATCCCGGGCTTGGCGATCTACCAGGAAACGGGCGGCCAGGCGACCACGCGAAACCTGGATCTGATTCGCAGTCAGCACCGCCTCTGTCGGCAGCAGGGCGCTCACGGCAACCTGCACTTCTCACTGCAATACCTCAGCGATCCGTTGATCGACCTTTTCCGCACCGAGATCTACCTGACGGATGCTCCGGTTTATACGCCTCCCCGGCAGCAGAAATGACTGATGTGCCCGTAAGGGCATGGAACGCCCGGAGGCGGGCGTTTGATCGCTCCTAGGGGAAATTTCCTAGCCACTCACAAGGTTTTGTCTTGCCATGCCAAGTGTCTGATCTGCAATTTTAGTACTGATACCCCACTTTTTTTGTGCCTTCGCCCTTGACATTTGTTAAAATACTGTTTTATTTACTGCCAACTGGACGTCGGCGTTTCACTCTTTCAAGGTCTTTTCCTGGCAGGTTTGTAGCAGACGGGTCTGGAGAACTGGGCATGAAGAAGGTCGTCGTGGCGTTGCTGGTCTTGTCGTTCGTCGCGGGGTGTGGTTCCATCGACCGCAAGGGACTGATTGCCGCCGGGTACAGCGGGGAGTACGCCGACGGCTACGTCGACGGATACTCCGCCGGATGCCACACGATGGGCCATCCGCTATACCAGTTCAGGAGGAATCTCGGCCGATACGAGCAGGACCGCCAGTACAACAAAGGCTGGAACGATGGGTTCACCATGGCCCGTTGCGACTACGCCGCCGTGTGGTAATGTAGAGAACTGTCCCTCCACAACCCTGATCGTTTCTTGGACCGGAACGTAGCTTCTCCAGAAAAGTCCAGTGGAAATTTACATCTCCCCGTTTAGATTCTCGGACGTATTTGCCCTGTGACTAGGAAAGGAGGCGGTGGCAGGCCTTGGCGTGCGAACGCCTGTTCACCGCCCTCGGTGTGTTGTGTGGGGCAGTCCGTGGGCCGCGTCGAGACTGCTAGAGAACAACGACGGATTCTTCCTCGCGGAATGTGTTTCGTTGCGCCCGAGGTTCTTCAAGGGCTTGGTCGTCCTCGTCGAACGGGCTCCACCGGTTCTTGGCCTTGTTGACGATCTCGATGAGCCGGCCGATCACGATCTCCGGCGTATCGTCGAACGGGTCCACCACCATGCACTTCAACTGCTCGTACACGTCGTCGGATACTTTGAGAGTTCTCATACGGGTCTCCCTGTTGTCATGGCTATGTGCCTCCGCGGCACGACGCTCGTGCTACCTTAAGTCTAAAAATCGACTCGGCCCCTGCCAAACTCTGTGGAAAAGGCTTGATCGCTGTGGGGGCTGAAGGTACACGCGGGGAGAACTTGGGAGGGCGTGTCCAAGTTCCCAGAAGCTGCGAGGTCGCACAGGGCAACTGCGGGACCCAGAGGGAGGCTCCACTGGAGCTGAGGGGCATTTTCCAGGTCGGGATCGTACTGGCAGGGGCGGCGATTTGTGCCGCCGGGGGGCGTGAAGTTCAAGTGCAGCGCAGCCGGTTATACGACCGTGGAGGGCGTCATGGAAATTGCCGGCTTGCTGGCGAGCGTCGTGCGATAAGCCAGCGGGGCGACGCGTCGGGTGGGCATTTGCAGCCTCTCTTCCACCTCCTTGCGGTCGGCGGTGGCGGTGACGAGGACCGGTTCGAACCGCAGTCGTTTCCAGAGGGATTCCCCCAGCCTATTTCCCTCGACATAGCTGACGACGAGGAAGTCGACCCTGTTGAGCCGGAAAAAACGCAGCAGGTGGGCGATGATCCGACGGGCGAGGTTCTTCCTGCGGTGCGCGGGATCGATCCACAGATCGATCAATTCGCCCGATCGCGGCGGCAAGTATTCGGCGTGCAGCCAGATTTTACCTGCGCCCATTCCGACTGCTCGGGAGGATTCGGTCGGCAGGGCGACGAGCATCTGGGTCTGTTCGTCGCGGATGCGGTCGCAATAGTACTCCCGCAGGCCGGCGATATTTGTTTGGCTGGGCCTCAGCAGATTCTTGCGGATGTTGTCCATGTCTTTTTGCAGAGCCACCTGCATGCGAATCAATTCGGGAATGTCTTCCATGGTCGCCTGGCGGATCTCGTATCGTGGGTTTTCAATCGATTCCATAGTCCTCCTGACGGTCGTGTACTTACGATGGATTACCGTGAACAAGATTCATTTTTCTTTCTCGTAAAAACCTTCCGAAAGTTGAGGAAAAGACTTCCGAAATTCTTAAAATTCCAAGATAAATGCTTGGTCTGAAAGAAAAAAAAGCAGGGGTAATGATTGTCCTTTTGGGTTTTTCTCTGGTTGTGATGGCCGCTCGCCATGCCTTGCATGTCTCCTGCCAGCCGCCTGGGGACTTGAGGTCTCGGCCAGCGGTGACCGGGCTCGAATCTTTCCCCTGTCAGAATCTTCTTGGCACGAATGGCATTTCTGTGTAAAATAGGCAATTAGTGGAACTTGGTGTACCCGAGTATCCGATGATTTTCTGGAGAACTGCTTTGCGATGAAGAGTTATTTCATTTATGAGACGTTGCTTGCGGCGGTTCTGACGAACTTGTGTGTTGCGGCCGCGCCGACCCCGGCGATTGTGCAGCGGCCTGGACATTGGACGCTAGACGTACGGTATGAGCAGCCGCAGCAGATTGTGCTTCCTTGGGGGCCTCGCGGCGAACAGCGATTCTGGTATATGATTCTGACGGTTACCAATCGAACGGGAATGGATGTCGAGTTCTATCCCCGTTGCGATCTGATGACCGACACACTTCAGGTGGTGCCGGCCGGGCGGGGGGTTCCGCCTGTGGTGTTCCAGATGATTCAGCAGCGACACGCAAGTCGTTATCCGCTCCTGGAGTCTCTCCAGAGCGTGCCCAACCGGGTTCTCGAAGGGCAGGACAACGCGCGGGATATTGCGATCATTTGGCAGGATTTTGACCCACAAGCCGTGGGTTTTCAGGTGTTTATCGGAGGACTGAGCAACGAGACAGCCATGATCCCCCATCCTGTCGAGACGGACGCCAACGGCAACCCCGTTCCGATCTTTCTTCGCAAGACGCTGGAATTGAAATACGGGCTGCGCGGCGATCCGTCCCTACGATCCTCCGTGGAGGTCGTCTACAAGGGGCAGGGCTGGGTCATGCGTTAACCGACGAGTTAGTCCTTCGGTCCGGTCTGACTGGGGCGAACCTGGTTCTGTGGACATACAACTGCGAGCCGCAATCTGGGGCGATTCATGACCCTGGGGCGTATTTCTGCGCAATTCCCACCAAACCGCGAACTGTGGTGTCACTCGACGAACCAGCCTTCTCCCACAGGGCTTCGCGTTGTTCCGAAGCGACCTCGCCGCTGGCGTTTTGTGGCTCCACCGCCTGCCTGCGCGATCCGCAGCGGGGAATTTCCCTCTCCAAAAAGGCTCCGAAATTCTGCGTTTGACGGTTTATTTTGTACCCAGTGGATGTAGGAGTCGCTATAGTGGAATGCCTGTAAAGGAGTAAGCTTTCCTCCCTCGAAGTCTACCCCTTGAATGCAGTTGAGGGAATGTGTTTGGAGCCCGCAAGAGCTCAGGAGAAGATCTAGTGGCAAAGGGTACAGTGAAATGGTTCAACGCGGACAAGGGCTTCGGGTTCATCGCGCCCGACGAGGGAGGCGACGACCTGTTCGTCCATCATTCGGAGATTCGGACTCAAGGGTACGCGACCCTCAACGAGGGGCAGAAGGTTGAGTTCACTGTTGGACAGGGCCGCAAGGGTCCCTGCGCGACCAACGTCATCCCGAAGTAACTCCGAGCAAGCAGCAACAGGGGAGAGAAGTTTGGACGGGACCATGCCGAGGTCCCAGGAGAACACAGTATGGCACGAGGAACAGTCAAGTGGTTCAACGAGAAAAAGGGTTTCGGATTCATTACGCCCGATGATGGCAGCGAAGAGCTGTTCATCCATCATTCGAACATTGCCGGCGAAGGATTCAAGACGCTGCACGAAGGGCAGGCCGTGGAGTACAATCGCGGCCAGGGCCGCAAAGGCCCCGAGGCCACGAATGTCATGCCTGTCTGAGAATCGACGCAAGCCGGATGGGCCTTGCGGCGACGCGCCGGTCCATGTTGGACGTTGAAGACGAGGGCCCTGTGAAATCCGCAGGGCCCTTTCTACGCGCGTCCTTCAGTCGAGGATCTCCATGAGAAAGGCGTTCACGACAGCGTCCTGCCTGCGCTTACGGATGCAAACGCCGAGGGGGCCGCTGGGGTCGGAGTGGACCCGCAACTCGATTTCGTCGCCTGCGAAAACCTCCGCCTGGTACGTAAGCTGCGCCGTTCGGATCTCCGGCAGACTCCCGATGTGCTGGTGAACTGCGTCCAAGGCCCATCGCACATACTCGGTATTGTTCACGTGGCCGTTAAAGTCCACCGCGCTGAAGGGGACGGTCAGCGAACAGACGTGCGTATAGCTTTCGTTGGGCTGGAGACGGGTCGTCGCGTCCGCCAGGACTTTGGGGCCTGGCTGGGGCGGGTTTAGGTCGAGCCGGTCCAGGTTCTTCGGCCGGCCCGTCTGTCGGTCGAGGATCATCCAGTCGCTGGCGGCCCGGAAGAACTCGAGCCCTTCCGGCGAGCGGCCGATGAACTCTCGCGAGGCAATCATACGCGTGCAGCCGCTGGGCCAGGTGGCGACGATCACCTCGTCACCCCATCGCGGTGTGTCACTCATTTCAATCCGCAGATTGACCAGAACCCAAAGACAACCCCGGTGTTCGAGTTCACGAAAGCCCAGGCCGAGCTGTTCGGCGTGGTACGCTGCAGCTTCCTGCATGTAACCCATCAACGCACTGGTCTTCACCAGTCCGTCCGGCCGGCAATCGTACATTCTGATGAAAAAGCGTTCTTCTCTCACTTCGCTCATGCTGCATCCTTAGACGGCGTCGGTGGAGTTTTTGCTTAAGTGTTCGCCATTATGGTCGTTGCTCGGTTGGGGAGCAAGTAGCGGTTCGGGCGGTTGACTTGACCTGCGTGTCGTGATATCGTCGCGATGTGAACAGAAGGGCACAAACTACGATCCCTCGAACATGGTCTGGCAGCACATGGATTACATCAAGCCCCTCTGGGAGTTCTGCGATCGCATCTTCCACGTCCATGCCAAGGACGTACGCGTCGATCGCAACCGACTCGACGACGTCGGTATTTTTGCTACGCCTTTGCAATACCATACGCCCAAACTGCCCGGCCTGGGAGAGGTGAACTGGGGGCGATTCTGTTCCGTGTTGGGCGACGTCGGCTACACCGGTCCTGTCTGCGTGGAAGTGGAGGACCGGGTATACGAGGGCTCGCTTGAGACCCGCAAGGTCGCATTGCAGCAGAGCGCCCGATTTCTTCTTCAGTACATGCCGTGAACGATCCTCAGGCCGGATCGACGGCAGTCAGGAGTCTTCGATGGATTACACATACCTCGATATCGCCAAGATGATCGACCATTCCCTGCTGAATCCGACGCTCACCGTTGCGGAGCTCGAAGCAGGCTGCAAGTTGGCCCTCGAATACGACACCGCCAGCGTCTGCATCCTGCCTTACTATCTCCGAAGGTGCGCCGAGATTCTTAAGGAAAGCACCGTGAGAGCCAGTACGACAATTGGATTTCCGCATGGCGGGCACACCACCGCGATCAAGGTGGCCGAAGCCAAACAGGCCCTCGACGACGGCGGTCAGGAACTGGACATGGTCGTCAACATCAGCAAGGTCCTCAGTGGTGACTGGGAGTACGTCCGTCAGGACATCGGCGAGGTCGTGGACGTGACGCACCAGCGAGGCCGGAAGATCAAAGTGATCTTCGAGAACTGCTACCTCAAAGACGAACAGAAGATCAAACTGTGCGAAATCTGCGGGGCCTTGGGGGCCGATTGGGTCAAGACCTCCACCGGGTACGGCACGGCAGGGGCGACGATCGAGGACCTCAAGCTGATGCGAAAGCACTCGCCCGCCCGCGTGCAGGTGAAGGCCGCCGGGGGCATTCGCGATCTCGACAAGCTTCTGGAGGTTCGCTTGCTCGGCGTCACTCGCGTCGGTGCTACCCGAACCGCGGAGATACTTACCGAATGCAAACGCCGACTCGGAGTCTATGTGGATTCGTCCGGGATCGAACGATTTCCCTGATCGGTCCGGCAACTCGGTTGACAGGGGCGATCCAATCTGGTATGTTGGTTTCATGGTGAACGAAGGTCGAGCCCGCCTAGGGGAGGACGACCGGGTTGAGGCCGAGGAGCGGCAAATGCTTTTTTCGAGGATGGCACGACGTGAGAACGCTGTATGTGCTGACGGTCGTCGCCGTCTTGGCGACCACTGCGTGGGCGAAAGTATGGCCGGTCGTCCTTCGGTATGATGGGAAGACGCCCCTGGAAGTCGTGGATCCGAACGACCCTACCATTTTTCGCGACATCATGATTGGAACGCGTCTGGCGATCGTCATCCGTTCCGACCGAAGCGAGGGATTCAGCGGAAGTCTGAGCATGACGTGGGAGGATGCCGTCTATGGCGACCTCGTCGCCAGAGGGACGCCCGATGTGTTCTGGAATTATCCGGATTCCACCTTGTACGACGCCGGAAGCGACGCGTGTACTTGGCTTATGGATGATTTCGTCAGTCATGGCTTCCAGTTCACCAACACGTATGCCCCGATGCCGGATCCGCGTCTCCGCTACGCCGTAGCCGGTGATTGGTTCATCGTGGATTATTATGCGTTGCAGGTCGGGTTGTGCCAGGTCGACTTTTACAACTGGGAGATGGACTTGTATGTTCCGCAGGCAACGCTGTTGTTCCGCCATGTTCCGACGAGGGATTTCAACGCCGACCGGATCGTGGATCTGAACGATTTTGCGATCTTGGCGGCGCACTGGCGATGCCCTGTGGACGCCAATCCGAACACTCCGGACGCAGCGTTCGATTTCGACGCCGACCGTCGGATCGACGTCAACGATTTGGTTTTTTTCAACAAGTTCTGGCTCGAGCGAAGCGATACTCCGTTGGCGGACGATCCGGATCAGAAATAGGGTCCATCTGGTTCTTGCGTACTTTCCTGTGCGATGGGAGGTTGCCCGCTCAGGGGAACCGAGGCAAGACCGAATACCCGAGGTTTCCCCAGAAAAGATGGGGGGAAAGTCGGGAATCCTCCCCAGGCGGCCGGCACGAAGGACCTCGTGCGGTTCTATATGTAGACCTTGTCCATCATCCTAGGGAACGGGATGCATTGGCGGATGTGCTTTTCGCCGGTGATCCAGGCGACGGTCCGCTCAACGCCGAGGCCGAAACCGCCGTGCGGGACGGAACCGTATTTCCGCAGATCCAGGTACCAACCATAGGTTTCGGGGTTCAGGCCCTGAGCTTTGATCCGATCTAGGAGACGGTCATAATCGTCTTCGCGAAGGGAGCCGCCGATGATTTCGCCGAAACCCATCGGAGCCAACAGATCGAAGTTCTCCACGACCTTTTCATTGTTGCGGTCGGCCCTCATGTAGAACGCCTTGGCCTCGCGCGGGTAGTGCGTCACAAACACCGGCTTGTCGTGCATCATCGAGATGATCGTCTCGTCCGAGCCGCCCAGATCCTTGCCCCATTCAAACTCGGCCGCCAGTTGGGCGTGCTTGGGGTTGTTTTCGATCCGTGTGTTCAGCTCGTCGAGCTCGCCGTTGAGCTCGATCAACTCGGCGGCGATCTTGTCCTTCTGCCACTGCTTGATCGGTCCGTTCTCTTGTTTCTGGAGTTCGGCAATCCGGGCTTCCGTTTGTTGCTTCTGGTTCTTGAGGTTCTTCAGTTCGTCGGCCAGATAGTCGCGGGCCTTGGGACCTTTCAAGATCTCGACCGCCTGGCTGTACGTCAGCCGATAGAACGGCGGCTGGATCTTTTCCAGGGCAGGGATGTTCGCCCCGAGGGTTTCAAGTTCCTTGCGATTGTCCGCCAGGACGCGGGCGGCGATACTGGAGACGAGCCCTTCGGCCAGTTGGAGCAGGCCGTCCAGGTCGATGAACGCCACTTCCGGCTCGACCATCCAGAACTCGGTCAGGTGCCGGCGGGTTTTGCTCTTTTCAGCTCGGAAAGTCGGTCCAAAGCAGTAAACCCTGCCATAACTCATGGCCGCCGATTCGAGGTAGAGTTGGCCCGTTTGAGTCAGGTGGAGCGAGCGGCCGAAGTAGTCCACTTCAAAGAGCGAGGTCTGATCTTCGCCCACGATCGTCGTAAAGATCGGCGTATCGACGAGCGTGAACTCGTTGTCGTTGAAGTACCGCCGGATTGCGTCGATCACCGTGTGACGGATCTTGCCGATGCACCACTGCTTCTGAGAGCGAAAGTGCAGATGGCGGTGTCGCATGAGGAAATCGACTCCGTGAGGCTTGGGCGTGATGGGATAGCCCTCGGTGGCACAGATCGTCCGCGCGCCGGTGACCGCCATCTCGTGCCCGCCGACGCTGCGTTCATCGGCGCGGATCTTCCCGGTCAGAGCGAGCGAGGACTCCTGGCCCAGCCGCTTGAGTTCGTCGAACACTTCGTCCGGGACCTTGCCCTTTTCGACGATACACTGGCACAGACCGGTACCGTCGCGGAGGATGAGGAACTGAATCTTGCCGCTGGCCCGGCTGTTGTACAACCAACCTTGCAAGGTGACTTCCTGTCCGACGTGGTCCTTCAACTGATTGATATAGACGTTCTCGGCCATTTTTCTGGTTCCTTACTGGTATAGGCGTTGGGCTTTACGGCACAGCATGTCATGTAGAGTGGGCTCTCAACGCACGCGTCAAGATCCGAGTCGATCGGCAACGCATGGGCTGAGAGCCCACCTTACGGACTGCCTCCTGTATGCCGTAGACTATATCCTGCGAACAGATTTCCGAAAAGCCCATACTTCGTACGTCGTTCGTGCATGATGGGGCATCGCGGCGGTGTGTTACGCGGGAAGGGATTGGGGGTGGAAGAATGCGGCTCTAGGGGATCTGGAAGGAGGAGGCCAAGTTTGGGGGTATCATAGAAATTCTTGACATAGGAAGATGTTGGAAATGACCGCACTGGCGGGATTTGCGAGCGTATATTCCATCAAGCGGGTCGAGGTTGTAAAAAAGTGCTAAAATCCTGTTGACGCCATGTCGAAGGGGGGATAGACTGAAGCAATCAGTGGGTGACGTATTCAATACTTGTAGACACAAGGTGAAGCAAGTTTGACACACGTGCTGATAACTCGAAAGCGGAAGCTTTGACTGCCGTTCGGTAGCCTGACGAAGGTGTCGAAACCGCTGGCAGAAAAAAAGCAGCGGTTTTTTTTGTTGCTCTTTCGAAACTGAAAAGATATAAACCGACTTTCAAACCAATTGAGGCTAACCGGTTTGCGCCACAAGCCGAGGTTGGATCAGGGGCTCGTAGCTCAGTTGGTGAGAGCGCACGCCTGATAAGCGTGAGGTCGGTAGTTCGAATCTACCCGGGCCCACTGCCTTTGGCCCTCCGGCCAAAGGAAATATGAAATACCAAGCAAATGATCCGAAGGGTCGCAAGTCGTCGATTATCTCGGATTTGCGTTTGGGGTTTTCCCGCGAGGCGGGCTCCGGGGACGTAGCTCAACTGGGAGAGCGCTAGCTTTGCAAGCTAGAGGTTGCCGGTTCGATCCCGGTCGTCTCCACTGGTTTCCGCGAGTGCGGGACCGATTGTGAGACGGTCAGGATCGGGGCGGCCGCCACCGGCCGAAAGGGCCGAGAGCGGCTCTCTGAGGCGAGGGCAAAAAATCTGAAAAAAACAGATTTTTTCTCTTGCAGATGAAAATGGGCAGCATATAATACGTTGCTCACGCGGCAACGAAGGCCGCAAGGGTCTTTGACAAGTTCAGATGTGGATGCGTTGGGAATCGTGATTCCCAAGCATAGTTTTACACTCAAGGTTTTTCTGAAACCAAGTGGGAAAACTACAATCAATGAGCGCTTAGGCGACTTGAGAGAACCTGTTCAATCATCGATTGATATGGTCAAGTTACTAAGGGTGTATGGGGGATGTCTTGGCGTCGAGAGGCGATGAAGGACGTGGCTGACTGCGATAAGCCTGGGGCAGGTGTCTAGCAACCGATAATCCCAGGATTTCCGAATGAGGCAACTCACCGTCACTGGGCAACCAGATGGCGGTACCTGCGGCTGAATGCATAGGCCGTATGGAGCGAACGCAGGGAACTGAAACATCTCAGTACCTGTAGGAAAAGAAATCAACCGAGACTCCGTAAGTAGCGGCGAGCGAAAGCGGATCAGCCCAAACCAGGGGGCTTGCTCCCTGGGGTTGCGGGCGTTGACATCCCAGTACGACGGTTAGTGGAATGATCTGGAAAGTTCGACCACAGAAGGTGATAGTCCTGTACGCGAAAACCGAAGTACTGCGTTGACGTTCCAGAGTAGCACGGAGCTCGTGAAACTCTGTGTGAAGCTGGGGGGACCATCCTCCAAGGCTAAGTACTACTCGACGACCGATAGTGGAAAGTAGCGCGAGCGAACGATGAAAAGAACCCCTATTAGGGGAGTTAAAAGGACCTGAAACCATACACCTACAAGCGGTCGGAGCCCTATGATCCGTCTTCGGACGGGTAATGGGTGACGGCGTGCCTTTTGCATAATGAACCGGCGAGTTACTGTCTGTGGCAAGGTTAAGCACTTCAAGTGTGGAGCCGTAGCGAAAGCGAGTCTGAATAGGGCGATTCAGTCGCAGGTAGTACGACGCGAAGCCAAGTGATCTACCCATGGCCAGGCTGAAAGGGATGTAAAAATCCCTGGAGGGCCGAACTCACTAACGTTGAAAAGTTAGGGGATGAGCTGTGGGGAGGAGTGAAAGTCTAATCAAACTTGGAGATATCTCGTTCTCTCCGAAATAGCTTTTGGGCTAGCCTCGAGTGACTACGTCGCGGGGGTAGAGCTACTGAATGGGGATAGGGGGCCACCAGCCTACCTACCTCAACCAAACTCCGAATACCGTGACGCATACCTCGGGAGTAAGACTGCGAGCGATAACGTCCGTGGTCTAAAGGGAAACAACCCGGATCGCCAGCTAAGGTCCCGAAGTTCTGCTAAGTTCTTAAGGAAGTTGAATTGCTGTGACAGCCAGGATGTTGGCTTAGAAGCAGCCACCATTTAAAAAGTGCGTAATAGCTTACTGGTCGAGCAGTTCGGCGCCGATAATGACCGGGAATAAGCAGAACACCGAAGCTGCGGGTTTGCAGGCTGCTGCGGCGGCTTGCAAGCGGTAGGAGAGCGTTGCTATCCGCGTAGAAGCCATACAGAAATGAGTGGTGGAGCGATAGCAAGTGATTATGCCGGCATGAGTAACGATAAAACAGGTGAGAATCCTGTTCGCCGAAAGCCTAAGGTTTCCTGGGGAAGGTAAATCCGCCCAGGGTTAGTCGGGTCCTTAGTCGAGGCCGAAGGGCGTAGACGATGGGCAGCAGGTTAATATTCCTGCACCATGTTGCTGGACAAAGTCAGTGACGCATCTTCAAGGGTCATCCCACGGCTAGTAGGGTGGGTCCCGCAAGGGCGAGGCCGATTTATGATGCCGAAGTGGCTGGAGAAGATGCCGAGAAATAGCTGGCGTAGGTTGAAAGCAGCATGTCCGTACCGCAAACTGACACAGGTAGGCGAGGAGAGTATCCTCAGGCGCTCGAGAGAACCGTCCTTAAGGAACTAGGCAATTTTCCCCCGTACGTTCGCAAGAAGGGGTCCCTCCGCATGTGCTTGATTTATCAGGTACATGGCGAGGGCGCAGAGAAATGGCTCTGGCGACTGTTTATCAAAAACACAGTTCTGTGCTAACTCCGAAAGAGGATGTATACAGAATGACGCCTGCTCGGTGCCGGAAGGTTAAGGGGAGGGGTTAGCCGCAAGGCGAAGCTCTAAACTGAAGCCCCGGTAAACGGCGGCCGTAACTATGACGGTCCTAAGGTAGCGAAGTTCCTTGTCGGGTAAGTTCCGACGTGCATGAACGGCGTAACGACTGGAGCAGTGTCTCAAGGACGGACTCGGTGAAATTGTAGATGTGGTGAAGATACCACAATCCCGCAGCAACACGGAAAGACCCCATGAACCTTTACTGTAGCCTGGTATTGATGCCTGGCATGGCATGCGTAGGATAGGTGGGAGGCTGTGAAGCTCCGGTTCCGGCCGGGGCAGAGCCAACGTTGAAATACCACCCTTGTTATGTTAGTCACCTAACCATGACCCGTGAATCCGGGCATAGGACAGTGCTAGGTGGGCAGTTTGACTGGGGCGGTCTCCTCCCAAAGGGTAACGGAGGAGTTCAAAGGCACACTCAGCGTGGTTGGCAATCACGTTTAGAGCGCAAGGGTACAAGTGTGCTTAACTGCGAGTCTGAATGCGACGAGCAGATGCGAAAGCAGGACCTAGTGATCCGGCGGTTCCGTATGGAAGGGCCGTCGCTCAACAGATAAAAGGTACTCTGGGGATAACAGGCTGATGACTCCCGAGCGTTCATAGCGGCGGAGTCGTTTGGCACATCGATGTCGGCTCATCACATCCTGGGGCTGAAGGCGGTCCCAAGGGTCGGGCTGTTCGCCCGTTAAAGTGGTACGCGAGCTGGGTTCAGACCGGCGTGAGCCAGGTCGGTCTCTATGTGCTGTGGGCGTAGGAATCTTGAGGGGCCATTTCCTTAGTACGAGAGGATTAGGAAGTACTGACCTCTGGTGCACCGGTTGTTCCGCTAGGGGCATAGCCGGGTAGCTACGTCGGGAAAGGATAACCGCTGAAAGCATCTAAGCGGGAAGCCCACCCCAAGATAAGGATTCCGTGGTCTTCGGACCTGAAGTGCCCTGGTAGACCACCAGGTTGATAGGCCGGAGGTGTAAGGCGAGAAATCGCTTCAGCTGACCGGTACTAACGCACGACGACTTGACCATATCAATCCTTGATTGCATGGGTCAAGAAGCATAAGTGTCTCATTGACGCATCCACATCGAAGACTTTGGGAAAGTGTTGAGCGGGGTGTTGCAAGCTGTCGTTCATTCGGTTTGTAGCTTTTCGCTTGAAACTTGAAACTCGTCGGGCCGTGAGGTCCGATTACGATCTTCCTGGTGAGCATACGCGCGGGGAAACGCCTGTTCCCATTCCGAACACAGAAGCTAAGCCCGTCGCGGCCGATGGTAGTCCTAACGGGTGAGAGTAGGTCATCGCCAGGAATTTTACAAAGGCCGGTGTCGCGAAACGACGCCGGCCTTTTTTTTGACCGGCGCACGACAGGGAATTCGGTCAAGAATCTTTCCTTTTCTGACCTTTGAAAGAGGGGTGGCTCTTCCTCATCATCCCCTGGACGGAGTTCCCGGAATCCTGTACGCTGTGTCTATGATGCCGTTGTCGGAGAATGTCTACAATGGCTGCCTGTCGCGGGAGCAGCCCAAGTTCAAGCTTTGGCGATCCGCCGGATTGATGCTGACGTACAAGTGCAACGCTGCCTGCGAGTTTTGTTACTATCATTGCTCGCCGCAGAAGGGGGGGCTCCTGCCCGTCGAGACCGCTCTGGCGGCTTGGAGATCTCTCCAGACCCTCGCCGGTTGTGCGGCCAAAGTCCATCTCACCGGAGGAGAACCCTTTCTCTACTGGGACCACCTTGTCGAAATCCTCCGCAAAGCGGGTGAGCAGAAACTCGGCCCCGTTGATCAGGTCGAGACGAACGGTTTCTGGGCGACTGACGCCCGGATTGTCGCCGACCGCCTGGCGACACTGATTTCGTTGGGTATGGAGCGGCTCAAGATCAGCGTGGATCCTTTCCACCAGGAATATATTGACAGCGAGCCCGTGAATCGGCTGGCTTCGATGGCGGTCGAGATCCTCGGGCCCGACCGCGTTCAAGTCCGCTGGGAGGAATACCTCGATGAGCCTGCGGACATTCGTTATCTCTCGCAATCTGAACGTGACCGCGCCTACACTCTGGCCTACCATGAGTATCCATTTCGTTTCACCGGTCGGGCGGCGGGGCACCCGGCGCATCTGTTGGCCTGCCGGCCCGTCGAAACACTGGTACACATGAACTGCTTGGCCGCATTCCTCGGGGCCAAAGGGGTCCACGTCGACCCCTATGGAAACGTCTTCAGCGGCACGTGCAGCGGGATCATCCTCGGCAACGTGAATCAGACGTCGATGGAAAACATCTGGAAGGCGTTTGACCCCCGCAAGGAGGGGCCCATTGAGGTTCTTTGTGAGAGAGGTCCCTGCGGTTTCCTCGAAGAGGCCAAGAGTCTCGGTTACGAAGAGCTGCCCGCCTATGCGAGTAAGTGTCATTTGTGTGCCCACGTGCGTCAGTTCTTGTTTGAGAATGGTCTGATGCAGTCCGTGCTCGGCCCAGCGGACTGTTACGCTTGAGAATGCGAACGGTGTCCCTCCGCGATTGATCCAACCCCTGGCATGCCGGACGTTGCGACACCTTCAGGCGGTCGCATACATGCTCGACCGCTTCAACCGGTGGGTCCACTTCGTTGAGAAGACACGCGACCGCGATCATACGCTCGAATGGTGCGGCTCGGCAGTAATCTTCTTGCAGCAATCGTCTACAGGAGGTACATTGGCGAAAACTTTGTACCGAGCATACTGACCATGTGTGCGCAATATGGATCGATCCAGGGCTCGTAGCTCAGCGGTAGAGCAGGGGACTCATAATCCCTTGGTCCAAGGTTCGAATCCTTGCGGGCCCAGTCGGATGTCATGCGAGGATATGCTGTTTCCTTCTGTACCTGAAAGTCGCATTTCACGCATCGGAGTGGGCTGACGCTTCGTTAAACCAGATCACGGCCTTCTTGGCTTTGGTCAAAGCTTGGATTTTCGGATATTCCTTGTGCCGCCAGTGTTCCACCTTCCCCGGATTCTGCGCCTACGCCAAACAGGGAAGAAGGCGCCGACTCTCTAACGCGAACTGGCACAGGATTCGGGAGCAGGTCATACGAAGGAGATCGGACGCTGGTGCGGAGGTTGGCCCCTCATACAGAAATCTACACAGCCGGTACGGGAGATTGGGGCGTTGGGATTCTGTTTGATGATCTCTATTGGGATGTATGGGAAAAAGTTCCGGTGCGGCCTGGGGGGCGGATGGGAACAATTGCAGTTCGTTGAACCGGTGAGCCGATAGATTCCGTATCTGCAGTCACTTCACTGCGATATGGAAGGGATTCTTCATGTTCGGATTTTCTCGCAAGGCGGTTGTTCTGACGGGTTTTTTTGCGGTTTTGAACATCGCAGGGCTGTTGTGGATTCACCATGACCTGACACGGTCGACCCAAGCGGCGGTCCGTGTTCTGGCGGCCGCGCTGCTGCCGGACGCCGACAGTCCTGACCGGATCCGTCTGACATTCGACCGGGAACTGATTGCCGACAGTTCGATTGGTCGCGTGGAGAAAACGCAGGTCTTCCGCCTGGCGCCGTCCTGGCCGGGCAAGTGGGTCTGGTCGGCACGGGATAGCATCGAATACCTTCTGGACAAGCCTTTGCCTGCAGGCCGTAAGATCACGCTTGCGGCGACGGACCAGTTCAAGGTGATCACCGGAAGAAGCGTCGAGGGACGGGGCAAGTTCGAATTGGCAGCGCGGCCCCTGCGGTTGGTCTCGTGCGACGTGGTTGCGTCAGACGTCGACGAGATCACCCTTCAGGTGATGTTCAACCAACCTGTCGATTCTGCGGAGTTCCTTCGCCAGGCGTCTTTCTATGACGCCCAGACCGGCGACAGACTCCAGGAACCCTTGGTTCTTACGTCGGCCTCGCGTGAAGTAGTAATCATCCGGCTACGCCGCCCGGACTCCAACGAGTTGCGGATGGTGGTGAATGAACGTCTTGCCGGCAGCGGCGCGGAGGTCGGCCTGGGCCACACGGTGGAAGTCCGGCGGGAAGTGAACCTGGGTTTTGCATTGTTGAACTCCCATGTCGACATGTCGGAGCTCGACGAAACTGTCTGTGTGAGATTGTATTTCTCTGAGGAACTGGACTTTGAACAGTCCCCGCCGCAAGTGGTTGTCGAGCCGGTAGTGGAGGACCTCAATGTCCGCTTGACGGGCAACGTGTTGGCCGCGACAGGCAAGTTCAAGGCCGGTGCGAGGTACACGATCCGAATCCCCGGCACCCTTGTATCGAGGGAGGGAAAGACTCTGGGCGATGAAACGCGCGTCGCCGTCGGGATCCCAGACTACGAGCCGCGGATACGGTTTGAACGCCGGCAAGGGTTTTTGTCGCCTTGGGGACGACTGGAAGTCGATGCCAAGGGGGTGAACCTCGACCAGGTGGTGGTGCAGGCTTGGCGGGTCCATGCCAATAATCTTGTGCCTCACCTGCACAGGACGGACATCGATGAGACCTCACGATCCGTTCTGGACAAGACGGTGACGGTTTCGCAGCCGCACAATCGGCCGGGCAAGCTGGTCTTGGGGCTCTCGGAACTGCTGTCACGGCCTTTGGGAATCTATCGCGTCAGTGCGTCGGCCGAAACCCACCGCTGGACGCGGGACTCGGCCCTTGTGACCATCACCGACCTGGCGATCACCGCCAAGCGCCATCGCGACGGATACCTGGTGTGGGTGACCTCGCTGCGAACCGCGGAGCCTGTGCCCGACGTGGTCGTCGAGGGTTTGACCTATAACAATCAGAAAGTGGCCATCGCCAGGACGGATGCGGAGGGCATCGCTCGCCTACAGTTCGCAGGCACGCACCCCGACGGCGGCATCTGGGTCATCACCGCTGCCAAGGACGGTGACTTGAGCTACTTGCAGCCGGACGACAACCAATGGGTGATCGACGACATCGAGCGGCAGGGTCGGCCCTATCCGAATCACTATGAGACGATGCTCTACACCGATCGTGGCGTTTATCGGCCCGGCGAAACGATCCACCTGACGGGAATTCTCCGCGATGCGATGGGCGGAGTGCCGTCGCGGTTCCCGCTGGTTGTGAAGGTGCAGCGACCGGACGGTCGCCGGGTGGCGGAACTGAAAGTCGAGCGACGCGAGAAGGACCAGGGGATGTTCCACGTAGAGTACCTGCCGTCAAGCGAGGCGCAAACCGGCCCCTACGCGTTCTATGTAACGTTGCCTGGCTCCGAGGACCTGCTGGGCTCGACCGAGGCATTGGTCGAGGCGTTCGTGCCGGTTCGGATGGAGGTGACCGCGACGCCGTCGCAGGAGCGATTTGGGCCGAATGCACCGCCGGTGGTCAAAGCGACCGCCCGATACCTGTGGGATCAACCCGCGGCGGAATTGCCTGTGAAACTCGAAGGCACACTCTCGAAAACGGTCTTTGATTCGAAGAGCTGCCGAGGTTTTGTGTTCGGGTGGAATCGGCGGGAGGCTTCGATTCCTTTGCCGGCTGTCGAAGGCAAATTGAACGAACAGGGCGAGTCTGAGATGCAGGTTCAACTGCCGGAGAATCTCAAGGCGGGGCTGTACCGCATGCGGCTGGCCGCGACGGTTACCGAGCCCGGCGGCCGATCCGTCTCTGCGAACACTTCGGCGATCCTGGATCTATTCGACGCCCATATCGGACTGCGATTGCCCAAGGGACGGGTGGTCCCCGTGGGCGAAGCGGTGGCGGTCGACTGGGTGCGACGCACGGGTGAGGATCAGCCCGCGGCGCCGGGCGAGATGACCGTACAACTGTTGCGAGTCGAGTACGACACGGTCCTCAAGCAGGTTGAAGACCGATACGTATGGCAATCGGTCGAGAGGACGCAGAAGGTGGGGGACGATCAGGCGATCGCTTCGGGCGATGCCGAAGGCATGATCCAGATCACCTGTCCTCACTCGGGCTCGTACCGTGTGATCGTCGCCGACTCGCGCAGCGGGAGTTCCACATGCCTGGAGTTCTACGCGTCGCACGAGAGCGACGGCACTCAGAGTCTGGCGATGAATCAGCCCGAGCGGGTGGAGATTGTCACCGACAAGAAGACCTACCTGCCCGGCGAGCAGGCGAAGGTTCTGCTTCGTAGCGCCGTCCCCGGCGTCGTGCTCCTGACCCTGGAGACCGACAGCGTGGTCGCTCACCGGATTGCCAAGATCGCTGAGAACACGTGTGAGCTGGATGTGAATCTGCCGCGGGATTTGCGCGGCAGTGCTTTCTTGACGGCCACGGTCGTGCGGGCGGTCGATCCCAACCAGGAGAGTTGGCTGCCCCATCGCGGGCTGGGCACGGTCCAGGTGTTGATGGACCACACCTCCCACCAAATGGCGATGAGCATCGACTCCCCGACCCAGGCCCAGCCCGGCCAGACCGCGACCGTGACGGTGGACACCGGTCGGCCCGTCGATCCGAATCAGCCTGGCCGGGTGCACGTGTGGGCGGTGGACGAGGGCATCCTGCTGGCCGCCGCGTATGAAACTCCCCAGCCCTACGAGTTCTTTCTCGGACCTCGGGCCGGCGGCGTCTGGACGGCCGACGTCTTCAACTGGCTGCTGCCCGACTACAAACGTCCCGTAGGGATCGTTCGCATCGGCGGCGACGGCTACGACCTGGCCTCGCTGCGGCGAAGCCCCGTGGCGACACGCGTTCGTACCCCGGCGGTGGTCTGGATGGAGGCGATCCCGGTCGATCGCGAGGGAAGGGTTTCCGTGCAAGTGAGTTTACCCGACCTGACGGGGGAGTTGCGGATCATGGCGGTCGCAGTGGATGGCGACCGGTACGGCCGGGCCGAGCACGCCCTCACCTTGACTTCGCCGCTATTGATGGAATCGAGCTGGCCGCGGTTTGCCGCGCCGGGCGATCACTTTGCCGTTCCGGTCAAGCTCTTCAATTCGAGTGATCGGCCGCTGAACTTACGGATGATGACGGAAACCTCCGGGCCCATCGAACCGTCGCTTGTCCAGGACCAGCAGACTGTGGTCGTCGAGCCCGGCAGGCCACTGACGTTGTGGCATCACGTGACCGCGACGGCAATAGGCTCGGGCAAGGTCCGGATCGAAGCCGTCGAGCAGGGAGATAACCGCGAACCACTGAAGGCGTACAGCCTTGCCTTGCTGTCGGTACGACCCGCGACCGCTCTGCACACGGTTGTCGAACTAAAGACGCTCGCGGCCGGGCAGACGCTGGAGATTTCTCCGCCCGATGTCTTTGTCGAAGGGACGGTGCAGACGACCGTCTCCGTCGGCGCCAGGCCGAGCGTGAGTCTGGGGGCCGCCCTGGAGGAGCAGATTCGCTATCCCTATGGCTGCGTCGAACAGACGAGCAGTCGGCTGCTCTCCCTTCTCTATGCGTCGCAGATCGTGGACCCCACCAGAACCAAGGCGATCGAGGAGATGGTCAAGGCGGGCATCGCGAGGCTCTGGTCGATGCAGACCTACTCCGGCGGCCTGAGCTACTGGCCCGGCGACCCGACCCCGAATCTCTGGGGAACCGCCTATGCAGCCTCGTGCCTGCTCGAAGCCCGAAACGCGGGCTACAAGATCGATTTGCGGTTCATGGGCGAACTGGCGAAGTATCTCGACAGTCGTCTGAGGGACACGGACGACGAGAGGATGGAACTGGGCACCCGAGCCCTGATCTGTCGCGTGCTCGCGACGTTCGGCGACCCGCCTCACGGGTGGATGGCTAGGCTGGCCGAACAGAAAGACAAGCTCGATGTCGCGGCCCTGGCGCACTTGGCGGGGGCCTTCCATGCGGCGGGGAACAAGAGCAAGGCTCTGGCCCTGCTGCCCGACCGTCCGCCGCAAGGGGCTGTTGCGACGACAACCACCGGACGGCTGACCTCGCAGATTCAGCAGGAGGCCGTTTGGCTCGCCACGCTGTTGGAGATCGATCCAAATCACCCGATGGTCGCGCCGCTGGCGTCGAGCCTGGACAAGGCTCGATCCAATGGTCAGTGGGGCAGCACGCTGAACAACGCTGCCGCGATCGCGGCTCTGGCTCGTTATCAGGCGATGACCCGTGACGACCCGCCGCAGTTCAGCGGGACGATCCAGGCCGACGGCCAAGTGGTGCGGTTCACACACGAAGAGTCCGCGTCGCTGGAGGTTCGCAACACGGCCGATTCGGTTACAATCTCCTCGGAAGGCCAAGGCACGATCTATGTGATCGCAACGAGCAGGGGACTGGTCCGCGACGATCTGGTCGAGCCTTACGACCGTAGGCTCCACGTCGAGCGACGGTGGGTGGATCGTGAGGGCAGGCCGGTCGATGCGAACACCCTGGTAGTGGGCGACTTGGTCCGGGTCGAGATCACGGTCAGCGTCCACGGGGACCCGGTCCACAACATCGCGGTGGTGGACGCGCTGCCGGGCGGGCTCGAAGTGGAGAACCCCCGCTTGGCGACATCCGCCGATACGGGAGAACCCCAGGAGCAGCCCGATCACGTGGAGTTCCTGGACGACCGCGTCGTGCTCTTCTGCACGGCCGAGTCCACGCCGCGGATCTATCGGTACGCCCTGCGTGCGATCACCGCCGGCGAGTTCTCGCTGCCGCCCATTCAGGGCTCATGCATGTACGACGACTCGGTGGCTTCGCTGGGAAAGGCGGGGCGGGTAACCATTCGCAACCGATGATTTCAAGGCCATGGCGATGGGCAGGAAACGCGCGATCAAGGTCTTCGTGGGGGTGGCCACTCTCCTTGTGGCGGCTGGCGCCGTTGCGTTCGTGGGGGCCTGGCGTTTGTTCCCGTTTCCAATCAAGCGATTGGAGAAGTGGTCCACTAGCCCGGCGGTATTCGACGCCAAGGGCCGGCCTATGCTCTGCCTCGTCGGGTCCGACGGACAGTGGCGATACCCCGTCTCCCTGGGGGACATTTCGCCTTGGCTGATTCAGGCGACGATCGCGGTCGAGGACGAACGATTTCATCGCCATCCTGGTATCGACCCGTTGGCGATCCTCCGCGCCGTCGGACAGAACATCCGGGCCGGTCGGATCGTGTCCGGCGCCAGCACACTGGACATGCAGGTCTGTCGGATGATGGACGATCGACCTCGCACGTGCAGGGCGAAGTTGATCGAGGCATTTCGGGCCCTCCAGTTGAATTACCTCCTGAGCAAGGAGCAAATCCTGGAGCTCTACCTCAACGTTGCGCCGTATGGCGGCAATCTGCGGGGCGTCGAGGCGGCCTCACTGCGGTACTTCGACAAACGGGCGAAGGACCTGTCGCTGGCGGAGGCCTCGCTCCTGGCGGGTCTGCCCCAGTCGCCGAGCCGCTACCGTCCGGACAGGCACCTCGAGGCCGCCCGCAAACGGCAGCGTGTCGTCCTTCGCAGGATGTTCGAGAAAGGGCTGATCTCGGAACAACAACTGACGGACGCATTGGCGTGTCGGATCACCGTCTGCGCGTCGCCGCGATTTCCGCGAGCAATTCATGCGGGATTCCTCGCGCTCAAACGCAGGCCGCAGGGGGGCCGCACGACGATTGACCTGGACCTCCAGGCTCAAATGGAGCGATTGGCTTGGGCGCATCGGGCGACTTTGCCCGAGGGGACCGAACTGGCGGTGGTGGTGATCGACGTCGCGGAGTCGGCGATCGTGGCCCTGCTCGGCTCCGGCGACAGCGGCGATCCCGTGGACGGCCAAGTGAACGGCGTTCTGGCCAAGCGCAGTCCCGGCTCGGCGCTGAAGCCCTTTCTCTATGCGGCTGCGTTTGAGATGGAACGGCTCAGCGCCGAATCCGTCGTGTACGATGTCCCGATCGCTCGCGGCGCATGGACGCCTTCGAATTTCGACGGTACGCACGTCGAGCAGATCTGCGCCGCCGAGGCCCTGCGTCGATCGCTGAATGTCCCGGCGATCCTTGTGGCCGAGGGGATCGGCCTGGCTCGTTGTTGCGGCGTGCTGGAGGCGGTAGGGGTCCGTCTTCCGCCCGATGCCCAGAAGCAAGGGGGACTGGCCCTGGCGGTGGGAGGCATCGAAGTGAGCCTTCTGGACCTGACGAATGCGTACGCCACGCTCGCTCGCGATGGGATTCGACGAACGCCGCGACTGTTTGCCGATGAGTTGAGCGAATCGGCGCCGGCGCTGAAGCCGGAGGTGTGCGCCGCCATCAGCGATATTCTCTCCTCCCGCCGCCGGACCCCGGCGACAGCGACCGAAGGAGCGGATGGCCACTGTCCCTGGTTCATGTGGAAGACCGGCACCAGCTCGGGACGCCGGGACGCGTGGGCGGTCGGACACAATCGTCGCTACGCCATTGGCGTATGGGCGGGTCGATTCCGCGGGGCGGGCCGGTTGGAGTATGTCGGAGCCCAGGTGGCCGAACCGCTTCTGTGCAGGCTGTTCGATCTGCCCGAATTGCGAGCGCCTGCCGATCCGCCTACACCCGAGCCGATCCGTGTCGCTAAGCCGCTGTCTCTTCCGCGAGAGTTGGCCGAGGACCTTTGTATCGTCTCACCGGGCATGAATGAAACGTTCATTGCCGTCGGCGGCACGGCTATCGTCACCGCCTCCGCCAACCGAGACCGCGACAACCGATGGTTTCTGAACGGCAAGCTCGACGGCGGCGGAGTGTCGCGCCGCTTCGTTCTGCCGGCAGGGGCATACGAACTGCGATGCGTCGATCGAGAGGGGGTCTCATCCACCATTCGATTCACGGTTCGTCCTCTGGTGAATGCCCGAATGTCGGACAGTTCCTTGACAACGGACAAGGCATGGGACATCATGCCGCAGGCACAGTGAATCGTTCCATGGACAAGGGGAGACTTGATGCTTATCAGATCGCTTTCCACACCGGTTGTCTGGGTGCTCCTGCTGCTTATCGCGGGGCTCGTTCTGACGCGATGGCCACGTGGCCATAGGTTGTTCAAATTTGGCTGGTGGTTGACACTGGTGGGTTTCATGGTTCTTCTGACCGCCAGCTTCGAGGCGGTCGGTAATTGGCTCATCTATTCGCTGGAGCATCGATACGCCACCCCAACGCCCGAGACTCTGGCAACGCTCGATTTGATCGTCGTCCTCGGCGGGGGGATGTATCCATCAGGCGGTTTGCGGGAGTATCCGGACCTAGCCCACGAGGCCTATCCTCGTCTCTATCGCGGCGTTCAATTCTTCAAACAAAGCGGCGCCGACGCCATCGCGTTCTGCGGCGGACCGCCCAGGCCGGGAGAAGAGAGCGAGGCCGAGGTGATGGAGTCGATAGCCCTGACGCTTGGCGTGCCTGCCGAGCGGATGATCGTCGAGGCCGACTCGCACAACACGATGCAAAACGCGACGAATCTGGCTGCTCTGTTGCCGAAGGCCCAGGGCCGGCGGATCGGACTGGTCACCTCCGCTGCTCACATGATGCGGTCGAAGGGCGTCTTCGAGCGGGTCTTCCCCCAAGACACAATCGTGCCGATCCCGGTGTACTTTACCCATCGTCCGGCCATCGGAATCCAGGAGAGACTGACGCCCAGAGTGGCCCACCTCGAAAGAACCACGGTCGCCCTGCACGAGTGGATCGGGCTCCTGTGGTACGCGGTGCGGTACTGAGCGGCACGGACCGGTCTTGTCTCAGACGGATTCGGATTGATCCCTGTGCGGGCTCTGTCATCCTTCACGTTGTTGCGCCATGGTGTGGCTGCTCGACGGGCCATGTCCGATGCGATAGAGGTTTCTCAGCGTGTCCACGGCCGATCCTGCGAGGCTCAACTCGTCGCGGTGGGCTGTTGTTTGGCCTTGGGTTCGCGCGGGGCCGGGGCGGACTTGCCGCGATAGACGATCACGCCGGTCGGGCACTTGTTGTAGGCTGTTTCGTTCTGACCGTTGGGCTCGAACCTAGTGTAGTCCATGCGGGCGAGGTTGTCCTGGACCGTGAAGGCGTCGCTCTGCTTGGCGCACAGGCCGCAGCCGATACAGCCGACTTGGCAGAAGGCCCTCGTGTTCTTGCCGTTCTCCTTGCTGCTGCAAGCGACGGTCATCATGTTCTCGTGGGAGAACGGGACCATCTGGATCAAGTTGCGGGGGCAGGCCTTCGAGCAGGCGCCGCAGCCGGTGCATTTGGCGTAGTCTACGGTGGACAGACCGTCGACAATGTGCAGGGCGTCGAACTTGCAGACGCGGGTACAGTCGCCCAGGCCCAGGCACCCGAACTTGCAGGCCTGCACGTTCGCCAGGGCGTTGGCCGAGGTGCAGCTTGGGATGCCCTGATAGCGGCCGTAGAAGGTCTTGTCTGAGGTGCGGGCGCGGCAATGGACGATGGGTCTCTGTGCGGGGCCGGAGCTGCTCATCTGGAGATTGAGCACCGCGGCGATTGCGTTGGCGGCGGTGGCTCCACCGGGGCCGCACTTGCCGAGCAGTTGCGGGTCGGCGATCACCGCCTTGGCGTAACCGCTGCAGCCGGGATAGCCGCAGGCACCGCAATCCAGGTGCGGCAGAGCATCGTAGACCTGCGTGACCCGCGGATCGACGGGAACTTTGAGTTTGATGCTGGCGACCAACAGAATTAGGGCGAACACAGCGCCCAGACCGAGCATGATCAATCCGGCCAGCAACACGCCGTTTGCCAAACCGATAACAGGTGCGAAAGTCATCATATCATTCCCGCAAAACCCATGAAGGCCAGAGCCAGAAGTCCCGCCGTGATCAACGTGATGGGGGCTCCCTGGAGGGACTGGGGCACGTCCACCATCTGCATGTTCTCGCGAATGCCCGCCATGATGCAGATCGCGATGGTAAAGCCAATGCCGCCGCCGAAGCTCAGGACGATCGCCTCGATCAGGGTGCCGGTGCCCCAGACGACGAGGAACAGGCACAAGCCCAAGATGGCGCAATTGGTCGTGATCAGAGGCAGGAAGATCCCAAAGCTCTCGTACAGGGGCGGGAAGAACCGCTTGAGGTACATCTCGACCAACTGTACGGCGGCCGCGATCACCATGATGAACGTCACGTAGCGAGCCACTTCGAGACCCAGCGGCATCAGGAGCCAGTGGTTGATCATCCAAGTCAGCGAGCCGCTGAGGGTCATCACGAACGTAACGGCCAGGCCCATGCCGAAGGCCATGTCGATCCGGCCCGAGACGCCGATGTAGGGGCAGATGCCCAGGAATTTCGTGAAGACCAGGTTGTTGATCAGCACGACCGAGACGAAACCCAGCAGGAGCGAGTACAACAAATCCATCGTCGGCCTCCTAGACCCGTTTGCGTTTCATAAAGTTGATGAACCCGAGCACGAACCCGTATGTCAGAAACGCGCCGACCGGCATGCCCATCGCCGCCCACGCGGGGAACGTGGTGGGCAGAACCTGGATCTCGAAGAGCCGACCGGTGCCGAGGATCTCGCGGATCACGGCCAGGGTGCACAGGGCGATGGTGAAGCCCGTTCCCATGGCCAGACCGTCCACGATGCTGAGAATCAGGCCGCTGTTGCTGGCGCGGGCCTCGGCTCGCCAGATGATAACGCAGTTGACGATGATCAACGGCACATACGGTCCCAACGTCTCGCTCATTACCGGCTGGTAGGCTCGCAGGAACAGGTCCGCGATCGTTACGAAGGTGGCGATGGTCAGCGTGAACAACAGGATACGGACGTGAGGGCGAAGACCCTTTCGCATCAGACTGACCATGATGTTGCTGCACACAAGCACAAAAATCACGCACAGGCCCATGGTCAGGGCCGGTTTGACCGCGGCGGTCACCGCTAAGGTCGGGCAGGTGCCCAGGAGCATACCGAAAACCGGCATCTCCCGCCACAGCCCGTTGGCCACGGCGTCCTTGTACAAGCCTGTCTGTCCGTCAGGGGTTGTTGTCATTGGGGATCAGACCTTTCTGCTGGAGTTGTTCCTTCAGTTGCGGCAGATAGTGATTCATGGCTTGGACAACGGCGGTGCTGCTGATCGTCGCGCCGCTGATGGCCACGATGGTTGAATCGATATCCGCTGCGTTGGCGGCGCCGAATCCGACGAGGTTGAACCTCTCGGCCGGAGCGCCGGCGAACTGTCCGCGGTAATACGCGTCTTTGATCTGGTCGCCGAAGCCTGGGGTCTCGCTGCTGGCGACCACGTCGTACCCGGTGAGTTTATTGAACGACGCATCGACCCCGACCACCAAGTCGATCTTATCGGCGAATCCCGATCCGACCGCCTTGAAGGCCCAACCCACGACTTTGTCCTTCACGACGGCCTTGAATACGACCGCGGGTTCCGGCTTGCCGTCGAGGCCCTTGACCTCGATGGGCTCCGGTAAGGGGACAAAGTTCTTTGCTTCGGGCAGCAAACCCGCCGCCAGGTTGGTCAGCTTAAGCGTTTTGTTCATCTGGATCCGGGGGCCGAGGGCCGCGTTCGTCGCGGCCAGCAGCAGGCCGCACAGCAGGGCCGCAGTCACCAGTAGCCAGCTTTCCCGGACAAAGATCTTGAGGTTATCCAACACGAGGCTTCCCTCCCACCGGCACTCGCCGGAACAATCGGTCGATCAGGGGCGTCAGACCGTTCATCACCAGTACCGCGAACATGAATCCTTCGGGATATTTGCCGACGACGCGAATCAGCAGGGTGATCGCGCCGACTCCGAGGCCGAAGAGCCACATTCCCCGACGGGTCAGCGGGGCGGTCACCGGGTCGGTCGCAATAAAAAACGCGCCGAACAGCAGCGCACCGCTGGTCAGATGGTAAAACGGCTGCACGTATGCGTCGGGGTTCACCAGATAGGCGATTCCCGCGAAGGCGAACGCCGCCAGCAGCACCGCGACGGGGATGTGCAGGTCGATCGTCCGTCGGATCAACAAGTAGGCTCCGCCCAGCAGGGCGGCGATCACGCTGGTTTCGCCCAGCGAGCCGGGGATGTTGCCCGTGATGGTTGAGACGAACTGACGCTCGTTGTAGATATCGGCGCCGGCTCCGTCCTTGATGGCGATCTTGCTCCAGCCCAGCGGCGTGGCCTGGGTTCGAGCGTCCACGATGTTTTGTGCCCCGACCTGGGGTAAATTGGCGTCGATCGTCGCCGGTACAGTCCAGGTGGTCATCAGCACGCCGAAGGAGGCGGTCAGGAAGGCCCGGCCGACCATGGCGGGATTAAATACGTTGGCCCCAAGTCCGCCGAAAGCCATTTTGGCGACGCCCACTGCGATCACCGAACCGATGGCGGCCGCCCAGAAAGGCAATGCCGGCGGCAGCGACAACGCGAGGATCACGCCGGTGACGACGGCGCTGAGATCCCAGAGGGAGCCGGGTTTCTTGCGAATGAGATTGCAGACCCACTCCGTTGCCATACACCAGACAACGCAGACGCCGATCAGGATCAGACCGCGAGCGCGAAAGTAAATGCCGGCGGCTGCGACCAGCGGAATCAGCCCGATCAACACGTCGAGCATGACCCGCCGCGTCGAGAGCGGCTGGCGGATGTGCGGGGCGAAAGAAACGATGATCTCTTGTGGCATCGATGGAATCCTCGATATCCCTTGTGATGACCCGGCCTCGGATCAGCTCGGCATCTTCTTCCTTTGCCGGGCCAGGAGAATTTTGCCGGTTTTGATGAGTCCACTCAGATCGATGTTGGCCGGACAGAGGTAGCTACAGCACCCGCACTCGATGCAGGCGCCGATATAGTAGCTCTCCGCCACGTCCATGAGATGCTTCTTCACAGCGTGGGCGATCTTCGTGGGGTTGAGATTCTCGGGACACACCTGCAAGCATCGGCCGCAGCGGATGCAGGGACTCTGACGCTGCTCGAATCGCTCTGTGCCGATCTGCTGTTTCGTCAATACCATCAGGGCGCCGCCGGTCTTAGTGATCGGCGTGCTCAGGTCGGCGATGGCGATCCCCATCATCGGGCCGCCCAGGACGACCTTCACGGCGTCGGCGGTCATGCCCCCGCAATGATCGATTAGAGCCTGCACGGGGGTTCCGATCTGGACATAATAGTTGCCCGGTCTGGCGATGCCCAGGCCGGTGACGGTGACCACGCGGTGGGTGAGAGGCCTCTGGCAGACGACCGCATCGGCAACCGCGGCGGCGGTAGCGACATTGCTGACAACGACGCCGATCATGGGCGGGATACCGCCGGTCGGGACGACTTTCTGAGTCACGGCCCGGATGAGCTGCCGCTCGCCGCCCTGGGGGTACTTGGTCTTGACGGGCACCACACGAATCGCGGACACCAGTCCGAGACTCTGGAGCGACGCGTTCATCCGCTCGATCGCCTTGGGTTTGTTGTCCTCAATGGCGATGTAGACGTCCTTGGCACCGCAGGCGCGGGCGATGAGCTGCACGCCCGTGATGACCTGCTCGGTCCATTCCATCAGGATGCGATAATCGCAGGTGATGTAAGGCTCGCATTCGCAGCCGTTGATGATCAGCGTGTCTTTGGGAACCTTGGCGTCCGGCTGGATCTTGACGCTCGTGGGAAAGCCCGCGCCCCCCATGCCGACGATACCGGCGTCGCGCACGGCGTTGCAGATTTGTTCGGATGTGTACTTGTCGGGATCGAAGGCCTGCGGCCGCTGGAACGACGGAACCACGGGCTGGATCGGCGCCTCGGCCTCCAGAACCACGCCCATCGTGCGTCCGAGAACCACGTGCGGCAGCAGCGAGACGTCCTTGACCTTGCCCGCCACCGGCGTATGGACCGGTGCGCAGACGAATGCTTTGCACTCGCCGATCTGCTGGCCGGCGGTCACGGCGTCGCCTTTCTTGACTGTTGCCTGAGCGGGCGCTCCGATGTGTTGACTGAGAAGTATGGAAAGCTCTTTCACAGCTGGACCAGGCTCGATGGCGCGGTCCTCGGTCAGGTGTTTGCCTTCCGGAGGATGCACACCCCCGGCGAAAGAGCGGCTGTTTTGTGTCGCTGTGGTCATACTGATTCGTTCCGAAACCTATTTGGGGGATGCCGTCGAGCCGCGACGCGTATCCCCACCATCACGCCTGTTGTGGCAGTCAGGGCCAGCGCCGCCGCGAGCGGCGTCTGACACCGCGCAGGCACAACGCTTTCCAGGAGCCATCCAAAGCCGGCCAGCGTCCCGAGGAACACGAGGATCGGCACCAGGAAAGCGACCACGACCGCCCCGACGATCGATGGACCTTTGGCACAGCCAAGCTGTTCATAGACCTTCGTGCAGTCGTGGGCGTGACTGCATCCTTCACAGGACTTGGATTGGGCCATCCTTTTCTCTACCATCAAGGCAAAGCCCTCAGTATAATGTTCGCGGTTTGGCTATCAAGTAAAATCTTTTGCCTCAGGAGCATGGGTCGTGTCGCGAAACACAAGGGTCGTGACCTTTTGTTTGGGGTTGTCTCTGACGGCGATAGCGGGGTGCGCCGTCAATCCCGCCACGGGAGACGAGGAGATGATGTTTTTTTCCCCCGAGAAGGACGTGGCGGTGGGGCGCAAGTATGCTCCATTGATTGAAAAAGAACTGGGGGGACGGATCCCCGACGACAACCTTCAGAGCTACATTAATCAGGTCGGGCAGAAAATCGCGAGGGTCTGCCACCAGCCGGACCTTTCCTATCACTTTGCCGCTGTGGACGACAAAATGATCAACGCACTGGCATTGCCCGGCGGATACATCTACATTACCCGAGGGCTTCTGGCGGAGTTGAAGACGGAGGCGCAATTGGCCGCCGTGCTGGCCCACGAGACGGGTCATGTCGTCGCCAGAGACACCATGGCGGCCCTCAGCCGGCAGATCGGGATGTTCGCCGTGCTGGGAGCGGTGGGCGCCGGAAGCGATTCGGCCTCGGCGGTCCACGGGGCCAGCGTCGTGGCGGGTCTCCTGTCCCTGCAGTACAGCCGGGAGGATGAGAAGGATGCCGACCTGACAGGATTGTCCTACATGACTCAGGCGGGATACGACCCCAATGGGATGGTCGAAACCATGAAAATCCTTGGAGAACTCCAGATCGTTCGGCCGATCGAGTTTTTTTCGACGCATCCGAATCCAGACAGTCGAATCGCCTATCTGGAGGAACGAATCGCACGGCGGTACGCCGACTTGAGCGGATTGAAGGTCGGCCAAGAAGAGTATGCCCAGAAAGTTCTGACCCCGTTGGCGCAGCGCAAAGAGAAGGAACGCATCAAGTCGCAGGACTTGGGTTCATGGGGAACGAAAGAATAGCCGGCTTCCTAGAGCTGCCGGTTGTCTCGGATGTCGGTTGCGCGGGGATGTTCGGCGGGACTACTGTTGTTGCTTTCGTCGTGCGGCCCGGATAGCCTCTGTCTCGCTGTACTTACATTTGGGGCAACGGTCCGGCAAGTCCCCCCCAACGCTGCCTTCTCGGAAGACTTCGCCGCACTTGGTGCATTTGCAGGCTTTGACAATACCGTCCTTGCCGCATTTTCGGCAGGTCAACAGGGGGGCCACGGGAATCCCCGTCGTACTGGCGGCTGATTTCTCAGATCCTTCTTTGAGGAACTGCTTGAGGCTCATCTGGTATCCCTGGTCGCACTTGACGCATTTGACCCAGATCAACTCATTGTCCGGGACTTTGTCGAGGGGCGAGCTGCCCCCTCGGGTCTTTACGAACACCAGGACCGCCGCAACGAGGCACACAACGATCACGCCGGCATAGATCAGATTCTTCATGGTTGCGATCTCCCAAAAGGCCTTACTCAGGGGTTCGCTTGTTTTGTTGTAACGATTGGCGGCTTGGCGACTACCCTGGGGGTGAGCATACTGTCGCGTTTTTCCGCTGTCAAACACTCGCGATCGTCGAAGCGGGCCCGCCCGTCATCCGCAGAATACGGGCCGGTTCCTCCGGGAAACCGGTTCTGGCCGAGAGATAAATCGATTCCAACACGGCCATGTTCTTGAGGCTCTCGACGCCGGCGCCGGGGAACGGGTGTTGTTCGGGCGCCCGTAGGTTCTGGGCGAAGCCGGCAAGCAGACGTTCCATCAGGACTTGCCTGGACTCTTCATACTGCCATCGCTGATCCTGGAGGTTGTCGCCGGAGACGACGAGCTGCGAATCAGCGATCGTCAACCGGCTCTTTCTGCCATGGATTTCGATGACGATCCGTTCACTCCGCACCTCGGGGTTTCGGGAAGCCACAAGGCTTCCCATGAGCGCATCGTTGAATCGCATGGCGACCACCGCGGCGTCTTCCGTCAGGCACAACCGCTGCTGTTTGTCCGGTGCGTGATTGGTCTTGAGGGCATACACCTGCGCGGGCACGGGAAAATCCTGGAGAATCTGATCAAGGACCGGATAACAGTCGTGCAACAAGAGGCCTCCGCCGGCCACCTGGGGGTCGATCTGCCAGGTGCGACGATCCGAGGCATTGAACGTACATGAGATGGCGATCAGAAAGACGTGTCCAAGTCGGCCCTGCGCCAGCAGATCCCGGGCGACGCCGCTGCCAGTCCAGAATCGGCTGGGGTTGGCGACCGCGAATTGCACATGTTCCGCCTGCGCCAGCTCGACGAACTCCAAGGCCTCTGCAAACGTTCTCGCTGGCGGCGACGCCTTGAGGACGTGAAATTTCCTTTTGATTGCGGTCTTGATCTGTTCGTCGCAGGTGTGTGTCTCCGCGGCGACGAGGAGACAATCAAGCTGGTTTTGAACGACCAACTGTCGATAGTCGGTAAACGCTGTGCAACCATATTCCTGCGCGGCCTTCTCGGCGTTTTGCTGATCCAAGTCCGCTACAGCCTTGATTGTGAACAGACCGGTCGATGCCGCCGCCGCGAGCATGCATCGACCGATTTCGTTCAGACCGAGAACCGCTGTAACTAGATTCTCTGACTCCATAGGGCCGTGTGCGGCCTTTCTACCGCCTGTGCGAACTACGATCTCCCATTTTTGTTCGGGATGATGAAATGTTCGGGCACCGGGAACTGGGAACAGAGCATCAGGACTTCCTTGCCGACCTCCTCGATCACGGATTCCTTATCGATGTTCTCCGCGACGCGATGGATAAACGTAGCGATTTGTCTGGCCTCGTCCTCCTTCATGCCGCGGGTGGTGATTGCTGGCGTGCCCAGACGCAGGCCGCTGGGATTGAACGGCGGGGCCGGATCTCCTGGAACGGTGTTGTAGTTCGTGACGATGCGGGCTCTGTCAAGGGCTTTGGCGAATTTTTTGCCGGGGATGCCCTTGTTCCGCAGGTCGATCAGCATCAGATGGTTGTCGGTACCGCCGGAAACGAGGTTGAAGCCGCACTCCATCAGTTTCTCGGCCATGGCTTTGGCGTTGGCGACGATTTGCTTGGCGTAGGCGACGAATTCCGGCGTGTCCGCCTCGGCCAGAGCGACCGCAATGGCTGTGAGCGTGTGCATGTGCGGACCACCTTGAAGGCCCGGGAAAACGGCCTTGTCCACTTTGTCGGCATGCTCAGCTTTGCACAGGAGCATGCCTCCGCGGGGACCGCGAAGGGTCTTGTGCGTGGTTGTCGATACGATGTCGGCATAAGGCACAGGGCTTTGGTGGATTCCCGCAACGACCAACCCGGCGATGTGGGCGATGTCGCTGACCAGGTACGCATCCACTTCGCGGGCGATCTGGGCGAAGGCCTCGAAGTCGATGGCTCGCGGATAAGCGGTGGCACCCGAGATGATGAGCTTGGGTCTGTGTTTCTTGGCCAACTCGCGGATCATGTCGTAGTCCAGACGACCCGTCTGAGTGTTGATCTCGTAGGAGACGGAGTTGTAGAATTTGCTGGTCATCGAGACCTTCCAGCCGTGGGTGAGATGCCCGCCGTGGACCAGCGACATGCCCATAATGGTGTCATGGGGCTGGATCAAGGCAGCGTAGGCGCCGAGGTTGGCCACCGAACCCGAGTAGGGCTGCACGTTGGCATGATCGGCTTTGAAGATCTTCTTTGCGCGGTCCTGGGCGAGTTTCTCGATCAGGTCAGTGACTTGCTGGCCTTCATAGTACCGTTTACCCGGGTAGCCTTCGGCGTATTTGTTGGTCAGGCAGCTCGCCGTGGCCATCATCACGGCTTTGGAGACGTAGTTTTCCGAGGGGATCAGGCGGATGGAACCGCTTTGGCGGGCCTCCTCCTGGCGGATCAACTCGTAGATTTGTGGATCGTACTGTTCGAGGGCTGTCCTCATGTAAATTTCTCCGGAACGCACTATATATACCATTGAGCCGGGGCCGCTCCCCTTGCCGGTGTCGCGGCTGTCCCTGAATCCCTGCCGACCGGCCTTGAGCACTTGCGCAGTCGGTCTGTGTTGTCCGACGAAAGACCGGTTCCCTGATCATCCGAGACAACGTGCAGAAATACTGTTTATAGCACAGCCCCCGATGCCGTACAAGCATTTATTCGTTGACAAAATCCTTGCGACGATTACCATGATATGAATACATCATTTGAAAAGACAGACACTTAACGACATGATGCCTGAATCGGATGCTCACAACCAGTCGCAAGCCAAACGCCACTTCGAACGCGCCCGGCAGGCGTCTGAGGCAGGGGACTTGGACCGTGCGATCGAGGCCTACCTGGACGGGTTGCGTCTGGCGCCGGATGAAGTGGCCGAAGGGCATATCGAGCTTAGGGTTCTGGCTTTGCAGCGACAGGAACGAGGCGGAAGCAAACCCTCCGCGGAGGAGGTCGCCCGTCGGCTTTCCGGCGGCAGCACTCCTCTGGACCGTATGCTCAACGCCGAATACCTACTGGCGATGGATCCCGAGCACCTGCCCTACGCTGAGGCTCTACTTCACGCTGCGGTGGAGGGGGGGTATCGCGAGGCCGCCAAATGGATTGCCGATCTGGTCTTCTTGGCCAATAACAACGCGGCCAAACCTTCTGCCGATCTATACGTGGATCTGCGAAATGCCTATGCGGCCATCGGACAATTGGATCGGGCGGCCGCGGCATGCCAGCGTGCCATTCGCCTGAGGCCTCACGACAAGCAACTGGTGGAGGATCTCAAGCAGTTACGGGCCCGACTTGCTCTTGGTTCCAAGGCGTCCAAGCCCGCCGGGATTTCAGGAACGGTTCCCCATCGCAAGAAAATCAAAGATGAGCAGAAGCCTGCTGCGCAGGCGTTCCCCCAAAGCACGCGCCACGAAGCGGCCGTGGTCCAAACCTCCAACGAACAGCAGCTGGCCGAGGCCAAGGCGTTTTTCGCGAATGCCCGAAAGGCGGCAGAGAGAAAACAGTACGACTACGCCATCGACATGTACCTCAGCGGTTTGGCCCGAGCCCCCGAGGCCCTGGAGGAGGGCCATTTGCCTTTGTGTGAACTAGGCCTCCAACGACGCGGCAAAGGCGGCAAGAAGCCGTCCATGATGGAGAAGGTCAAACGGATGCGGGGCAAAAGTCCCCTCGAACAGATGCTCAACGCCGAGTACCTGTTCGTCAAGGACCCCGACAACCTTTCGTATGCAGAGGCGATGCTCAAGGCCGCTATCGAAGGCGGGTTTTCGCGGACCGCCCATTGGATCGCCAACCTGATTTTTCAAACCAACAACGCCCTGGAGAAGCCTTCGTTACAGACCTATCTGCTTCTGAAAGACAGCTATAAGGCGTTGGGGCAGTACGATAAAGCGGTGGCCGCTTGCCAGCGGGCCTTCCGCATGAAACCCGACAGCAAGGAGTTGGCCGACGAATTCAAGAACCTTTCGGCCGAACTGACGATGTTTCGGGGCAACTACAACGGGCAGGGCGATTTCCGTCAGTCGATTCGCGACCAAGAAACCCAGGCCAAGTTGTACGCCCAGGACCGGGTCATCAAGACGGAGGATTATCGCATCGCGGCGGTGGAGGACGCCCGTAAGGCGTACGCGAAAGAGCCGGAACTGGCCAAGAACATTTTCACTCTGGCTGAAGCACTGGCGGATCTGGAGACCGACAAGGCCGAGAACGAGGCCATCCAGTTGCTGGAAGACGCTTATGTTCGCAGCCACGAGTTTCCGTTCAAGGAACAGGCGGGTCTCCTGCGGCTCCGTCAGCTTCGCCGCAAGCTCCGCGAGGCCAAGAAACAGCTTGAAGCCCGGCCTGACGGCAGCGAGGAGAGAGAGCGGGTCGCCGACCTGACGGCCACTCTCCACGATGCGGAAACCGAACATTATCGTCTGTGCGTCGAGAATTACCCCACCGATCTGGCCCACAAGTACGAATATGCATTGCGGCTGATGCGTAACGGACAGTATAATGACGCGATTCCGCTCTTCCAAGAAGCTCAGAAGGATCCGCGACGCCGGATTTCGGCGATGGATAAGGTGGGGTATTGCTTCTTCATGAAGGGCTGGTATGCTGATGCAATTGATGTGTTCCGTCAGGCCATCGACACGTATGAAATAAAAGATGATGCGATGGCCAAGGAATTGCGGTACAATCTGGCCCGCGCGTACGAAGAGCAGGGTGAGAAAGACAAAGCGTTGGACATTTATCGCAAGATCGCCCAGCTTGATTTCTGTTATCGGGATGTGGGAGCACGCGTCGACAGGCTCAGGGCCGGGCCGGACAGGACCGGACCTTCGACAAACAGTTGATAGTACGAGTTGTTCAGGAGACCAAAGTGGCACATTCTTTATCGGCGAAAAAGAGAGTCAGGCAAAACACGAGACGGCGGGCGTTGAACCGGTCTCGCAAGAGCCAGGTCAAGACCCAGATCAAGCGTCTCGAAGCGGTCATCGGCGAAGGCAAGGTGACGGAAGCCCAAGAGCAGTTCCGGTTGTTGACCAAGAAACTGGACAAGGTGGCTTCCACGAGCACCATGCACAAGAAGACTGCGGCCCGTAAGAAATCCCGTCTGGCCAAGAAGATCAATGCCCTCAAGGCCAAGGTCAAGGCCTGATCCGGTCTTGGTTTAGGGTTCTCTTTTCCGCCGTACTTCTATGACGGCAACGACGCAAAATCACAGCACCCGGTCGACATCCGTCGAACAGGGTGCTGTTGTTTTATGCGCCGTTATGATCGGGGTATGAGTTTCTGAAAAGAAAGGGAGTCCCGAGGATATGGGTGCAGGGGAGTGCAAGGATGCCTCAGGTCTACAAGGATCGGATCCTCAGGTTTCTCCAACGTGAGGAGTATCAGCCGCTCAAGGTCGCGCAATTGGCGCGGGCGCTCGGAGTCGACGACGACGCTTATACCGAGTTCAAGATGGCGTTCGACGAACTCCGACGGGCTGGACATATCGTCATCGGCGCCGGCAATCTCGTTGCCCTGCCCGCGATGGCTGCCCAGGTGGTCGGCGTGTTTCGGGCCAATCCGAAAGGATTTGGGTTCGTTTGTCCACTGGAACCCAACGCCCACGGCGACCTGTTCATCCCGCCCGATGCAACCGCCGATGCCATGAACGGCGACACCGTCTTGGCCAAGGTCAACCGCAAAGGCAAGCGGGGTCTGGAAACCCGTTACACCGGCGAGGTCCTAGAGATCCTCGAACGGGCGAACAACCGATTCGTCGGAACCCTCATGCGGCATCCCGAGGCCTGGATCGTCCAGCCGGACGGCAGTCGGTTCATCGAGCCGATTGTGGTCGAGGACGTCACGGCCAAGAACGCCCGTGAGAAAGACAAAGTGGTTGTCGAGATCCTCTCCTATCCGAGCGAGAAGTACCTGGCCAGAGGCGTGATCGTCGAAGTGCTCGGTCGAGCCGGGCAGTATGAAGCCGAAATCGAATCGGTCATGCACCAGTTCCACCTGCCCAGGGAATTCGAAGAGGAGTGCCTGGAGCAGGCAAGAACCGCAGCACTGAGTTTCGACCCCCAGCGAGTGGACGACCGGGAAGACATCACCGACAAGGTGATCATCACGATCGATCCGCCGGACGCGAAGGATTTCGACGACGCCATCAGTCTGGAGACGGATGCAGACGGCCACTGGGTGCTCGGTGTGCACATTGCGGATGTCAGCCACTTCATCGCCAAGGGATCGCCCCTCGACGAGGAGGCCAAAGACAGGGGCAACAGTATCTACCTGCCCGGCAGGACTATCCCCATGTTGCCGGAGGTTCTGAGTAACGGCATTTGCAGTCTTCAGCCGGAACAGAGCCGATTCACCAAGAGCGTCTACATCACCTACGACGAGAAGGGCAATATCCTGTCTCGTCGGTTCGCCAACAGCGTCATTCGTTCGGCCGCCAGGCTCACCTACCTGGAGGCCGACGGCATCCTCAAGGGCCACACGAAGGGCGTCAAACGCGAGGTGATCGATCTGCTTCGGAATATGGATGCCCTGAGCAGGCGAATTGAGGCCCGCCGGGTCGAGCACGGCATGATTCACCTGGACTTGCCCGAGCCACACCTGATCTTGGACGAAGCCGGACGGGTGGTCGATGCCGAGCCGGAGGAAAACAGTTATCCGCACACGATCATCGAAATGTTCATGGTCGAGGCCAACGACGCGGTCGCTTCGCTCCTGGACCGCCAAGGCATGCCCTTCATGCGTCGAATTCACCCGGAACCGGACATGCTGAGCCTCAAGAATATGGCCCGTTTGCTTCGAGTCATGGGCATTCCCATCGCCAAAAATCCCGACCGTACGGCGATCCAGGCCGTCCTGAACTACGTCAAGGATTCCGAGCGGGCTTTGGCGGTCAACCTCATCGTGTTGCGCAGCCTGGAGCGGGCGGTGTATGCCCCGACGAACATCGGGCACTACGCGCTGGCTTCGACGCATTACTGTCATTTCACCAGCCCGATCCGCCGATATGCGGATCTGCTCGTCCACCGTGTGTTGCAAGCGTATCTGGAAGGCCGGATCGAGGCCGCCAAGCAGGAGGCTGCGGGCGAGGATCTGACCTCCCTCGGCCAACACATCACCTTCACGGAAGAACGCGCCGACAATGCCGAACGCGAATTGACCAGTGTCCTGATCCTCCAGATGCTCAGCAAACGGATCGGCGACGAGATGGACTGCGTCGTTACCGGCCTGACCAATTTTGGCGTCTTCGTCCAGTGCCGTAAGTTTGGGATCGAGGGCCTGATCAAGCTGGAGGACTTGGGCCCCGACGAATGGCGGTTCAACAAAGTCATGCAATGCGTGATGGGCGAGCGGTCGGGGGAGAGGATCCAACTGGGCCGACCGATACGCGTTCATATCGTTGCCGTGAACGTTCCGGCCCGCCAGTTGAACGTCGCGCCGGTCGAACCCCTGGGCCAGGGCCGCGAGCCGGCCGAGACCAAAAAGCGCAAGAAAGTCCGGACCGAGAAGAAGTTGCGAGCGGATCGCAAGTCCCGGAAGAAACGAAAGAAATAACGTTGAGCGGATCTCCAAGCTCAAGCATTTAGCGATCCATGAGGCGGTTTGTGCTTCCTTGACATCGTTTGGGGGTTCTGCCATACTGGCTTCGAAAAGCGTTTTTGCCATGAGTCGAATGGGTGCGCATTCGAGTCGAAAGTGAAAGCAGATCGAATGGCTTTTGAAAAAATAAGCAGAATTCTGATCAAAATCTTCGGTTCTCGAAACGAGCGTCTGGTGAAGGGATATATGACGGTGGCCCGCCAAGCCGCGGCGTTCGAGGAGCAGATGAAGCAGTTCAGCGACGAGGCACTTCGGGCCAAGACCGCCGAGTTCAAAGCCGCGATCGCCGGCGGAAAACGGGCTGAGGATCTGTTGCCCGAGGTCTTTGCGACGGTTCGCGAGGCCGCCCGGCGGAACGTCGACATGCGGCATTTCGACGTGCAGCTCATCGGCGGCAACGTTCTGTACGACGGTCGGATTGCGGAAATGGCGACCGGCGAAGGTAAGACGCTCGTCGCGACCCTGGCGGTCTATTTGGTTCACCTGACCGGCCGGCACGTCCATGTGGTGACCGTCAACGATTACCTGGCCAAGCGAGACGCCGAGTGGATGTCGCCGATTTACAATGCGCTGGGCCTGACCGTCGGTGCGATCCAGTCGGATATGGACACCGCAGGCGAAGAACGCAAGGCCCAGTACCGGGCCGACGTCACCTACGGCACGAACAACGAGTTCGGCTTCGACTATCTGCGCGACAACATGAAAATCTCGCTCGACCAGATGGTACAGAGCGATCTGGAGTACGCGATCATCGATGAGGTGGACTCGATTCTCATCGACGAGGCGAGAACTCCGCTGATTATCTCGGGGCCGGCGCACGACGACGTGAGCCGCTACCGGAAAGCGGACCAGGTCGCTCGCCAGTTGATCAGCCGCCAGGGCGAGTACGACCGCATCAAGAAGGCGATCGACGCGGCTGAGCGGCAGATCGCCAACGCACAAGGCGAATTGGCCGAAGCCAAAAAAGACAAGGATCCTGCAAGGGTCGAGAAGGCCCAAAGGGTGATCGCGAAGGCCCAGGAGGAGATCGAGACCTCCAAGGCCAAACTGGAGAGGGCGACGCAATACTACGAGGTCGAATACGACCGCAAGTCGGTGCATCTGACGCACGAGGGGATCGGCGCAGCGCAGGAGATCGCTGGGATCGGTTCGTTCTTCACCGGCTCGAACATGGAGTGGCCGCACCTGTTGGAGCAAAGCCTGCGGGCCCACGTGGTTTTCGAGCGGGAGAAGGACTACGTCGTGATGGACAACAAGATCATCATCGTCGACGAGTTTACCGGCCGGCTCATGCATGGCCGCCAATGGTCCGACGGTCTGCACCAGGCGGTTGAGGCCAAGGAAGGCGTCACGATCAAGGAAGAGACGCAGACTTTAGCCACAATCACGCTCCAAAATTTCTTCAAACTCTACGACCAGATCTCCGGCATGACCGGCACCGCGGCCACCGAATCCGAAGAGTTCATGAAGATCTACAAGCTCGACGTCGTCGTCATCCCGACAAACAGGCCCTGCGTGCGCGACGATAGGGACGACGTCATCTACAAGACGATGCGCGAAAAGTTCGACGCGATCGTCGAGGAGATCAATCGCATCAGCGCGGAGGGCCGGCCGGTCCTGGTCGGCACGATCAGCATCGAGAAGAGCGAGGCTCTTTCCGCCGCGTTGACGAAAAGGCACGGGCTGGAGCATGAGGTGCTCAATGCCAAGCAGCACGCCCGCGAGGCGGTGATCGTCGCCAAGGCAGGGCAGCAGCATCAGGGCCGTGACGGCAAAATTCGTGGCAACGTGACGATCGCGACGAATATGGCCGGTCGCGGGACGGACATCAAGCTCGGTCCTGGTGTGGCGGAGATCGGCGGCTTGCACATCCTGGGCACCGAGCGGCACGAGGCCCGGCGCATCGACAACCAGTTGCGCGGCCGGGCCGGACGCCAGGGTGATGCGGGCTCCAGCCAGTTCTTCCTGTGCTTCGACGACGACCTGATGCGGATCTTCGCGGGCGAATGGACCGTCAAGGCTCTCTCCTGGATCGGCTGGGAGGAAGGCCAGCCCATCTACCACAAGCGGATCAGCAAGGGCATCGAGCGGGCGCAGAAGAAGGTCGAAGAGCGCAACTTCGAGATCCGCAAAAGCCTGCTCGAATACGACGAGGTGATGGACTATCAGCGGAAGATCTTCTACTCTCGCCGACGGGATCTGTTGGCGGGCGGGAGCGTCAAGCCGTTGATCGAGGGGATGATCGATTCGGTCGTCACCAAGCAGGCCCGAACGATGTTCGACCGCGACTACCCACTGCGATGCATCGTCGAGTGGGCCAGGGCGAATTTCGACGTAGAACTCAAGCTCTCGGATGTGGCGGAGGCCGAGCCCAAGGACATCGAGGCGCTGATTAAGGAGCGAGCCAAAGACAGCGTCAAGAACGACATCTCCCTGTCGCTGGGCGAGTACCTGGAGGAGTATGACGATCCGAGCACCTGGGATGTCGCGGGCCTGTCGAAGTGGGCGATGAGCGCGTTCCATGTGAATCTGAGCATGAGCAAGGTCAAAAGCCTCTCGCCCGAGGAAATCGAAGAGCGGCTCGTAGCCGCGGCGTGCGAACAGGTGGACAAGAAAGACTGCACCCCACTGCAAGAATTCGTGCGGGAGGATTTCGCGGCGAGGCGGTTTGTCGAGTGGGCCAGGGCGAAGTTCGACCTGGCCTTCGACATCGAGCAGTTGCAGGGACAGAATGCCGAACAGGTTCGACAGTTGGTTCTCAAGCAAACCGCGGAAAAATATCGACGCCGGGAGATCGAGTACCCTGTCGAGTTCGCGATGAGCATGGTCTACGGTCCGCAGGGCGCCAACGTGTACGGTTTCGAGAGTCTTGCCAACTGGGCGAACCACAAGTACAACGCTGGTTTCACTCTGGAGTATTTGCAGAATGCCAAACCCCGGGATCTCCACGCAGAGCTGATGGCCCTGAGCGAAGGGTACAACGACGGGAGGTTGGACGAAGAGCTGGACCGTCAGATTCGAAGCCTCAATCGCGCGGAATTGACCCAGTGGGCCAATCATCGGTTCAACGCCACCCTGCGAGAGGAAGACCTCGACGACGGCGACAGCGTGCGACAGCGTCTTCGGGAGGTCGGTCGGGAATTCCTGCGCGCCGAGCTGGCGCACTTGGAGCGGTACGTTCTTTTGCAGGTCTATGACAGTACGTGGAAGGACCATCTCTACGCCATGGACCACCTCAAGGACAGCATCTGGACGCGGTCGTTCGCGGAGAAGGACCCGAAGACCGAGTACAAGCGAGAAGGATTCCGCATGTTCAATGAGATGTTGGAATCCATCGAGGATCGCGTGACCGACATCATTTTCCGCGTGCACCTGGAGGCAGGGGCCCGTGCCCGAAGCGTCTGGCGGGTCAGTCAGACTTCGCACGATCAAGTCGGGCAGTTCGCCGCGGGAGAAGAACAGCGGGCAGCGGCCCAGGCTCCGCAAGGCGAGGTGCAGGTCAAACAGATCAAGTTGGATCAGCCCAAGGTCGGACGGAACGATCCCTGCCCCTGCGGCAGCGGGAAGAAGTATAAGAAATGTTGTGGACAGAAAGCCTAACGAACGGAGCGAACCCGGGATGAACACCTGATTCCTCGGGGGGAGAACCGGGGATTCGCTGTTGCGGTCTGCGTTTACTCAAAAGAAAACATCGAGTAACATGGCGCTACCCGATGTTTTCCGGAGGGGAGAAAAATCATTTCTTGGGCTTCTTTCGTATCGGCGTCCCGGCTCACCCCCTTGAGCCCAAGATTCTTTACTTTTTTGTTCGTCCTATAAAGGATACGGTTTGAGGAAGAAGAAGTTCGCGGTCGTGTGGAGAAATTGTTCTCGATAGGTTTTTACCCTCGGGTTCGTTCGGTTCTTTGCGGGAAAATTGTCAATCTCTCGCCGGAATTCCGGGATATTGTTCTCTGTCAGCGATCCGGCTTCTCTGGCTCACCTGTACACAGCTCGTTTGGGGGCGTGGACGCACAGAAAACGGTTTTCCATATTGACACACCCCTCCGGCGTGGGCATGGTAAGCATAATGTGTGGCCGCTCTGCGGGGCAGGGGTATGCGGCCGGATTTTCTTAGAACTATGGACCGGGTGGCTGGAGGCATGGATTCGGAGGAAGGGAAACCGGAGCCCTTTTTTCCGGTTCAGTGCTACGGATGGGCAGGATGCATAAACAAACTAGGACACATTGTGCAAAGGACCCGGAGAGTCTGTATGCCCTCGTGAAGGAAAGTTTTCCCGAGTTCTTGATTGATTCTCTGCCATGCGCGTTTTTCGTCGTCAGCCAAGAGTTGCGGCTGATTCTCTGGAACCGCTACTTTCAGATCTTGACCGAATTCTCCGACGAGGAATTGGCTACGATATCCCTTCTTGAGACGGTAGAGGACGACTACCGCAGGGAAGTGGAGGAAGCCGCACGACGGGCTTTTGACGGTAAGCTGATCCAGATGGATTCCGTCTGTCGGAGCAAAAGCGGACGGAAGGTGCCGATGTTCGTCACGTGCCGGCGGGTTCTGATTGCAGGGCAGAACTGTCTTGTTGTGACCGGGTGGGACGCCACGCAGCACCGGTTGGCGGAGCAGAGACTGGCGGAGGAGCGGAATCTTTTGAGCACGGTGATCGACAACCTGCCGGACGCCGTCTACGTCAAGGATCGCGAAGGCCGGTTTGCGATGTGCAACCGCGAGGTTCTGCGCCGCAACCAGCTCGAATCCGTCGAGGAGATCGAGGGGCGGACCGAGGCGCATTTCCATCCCCCCGAGGTGGCCCGCGGTATCCATGCCGACGAACAGGAACTGATGAAGACCGGGCAATCCCTGATCAACGAGGAGCGATGCGTTCCCGACAAGACCACCGGTCGGCTGACCTGGAGTTTGACGACAAAGGTTCCCCTGCGGAACGCAGCCAAGGAGATTGTCGGTCTCGTGGGAATCGTTCGCGATATTACCGATCGAAAACGCGTGGAGGAAGCATATCACACGATTGTGGATTGCTCCCTGCAGGGCCTGCTCGTCATTCAAAACATGCGGATCGTTTTCGCCAACCAGGCAATGGCCAAGATCAGCGGATACACCCTCGATGAAATGCTGAGCGGGTCGGTCGAACGGTTGCGGGAATTCGTACATCCACTGGATCGGGAATGGGTCTGGGCGAACCATGAAGCGCGTCTGCGGGGAGAATCCCTGCCGGAACAATATGAGTTTCGTGCGATCCGCAAAGACGGTACGGTCCGCTGGATCGAGATTATGACGAGCCGGATCGATTACCAGGGACAACCGGCGATTTACGCCGCGTGCGTCGACGTAACGGATCGTCATCGGGCGCAGGAAGCGCTGCAGCGCAGCGAGGCCCGAAACCAGGCGTTGTTGAACGCCAACCCCGATCTGATGTTCCGATTGACCCGCGGAGGGGTGTTTCTTGACTGCAAGCCGCCGAAGGAGGACGCAGTCTCGGTCTCGCCTGCCCAATTTGTGGGCAAGCATTTGGACGATGTCTTTTCCCCTTCGACCGCGCGCTCCTGGATGCAGTTGATTCATCGGGCGATCGACACCGGGCAGGTCCAGACGTTCGAATACAGTCTGCCGCGGACGGAGGGGGAAAGCGCCGACTTCGAGTGCCGACTGGTGGCCTGCGCGGAACAGGAAGTGGTCGCGATTGTGAGGGACATCAGCGATCGAAGGCGGGGCGAACGGCTGGCGAAACTGCAACGCGACATGGCGATCCGGCTCAGCAGCCTGTCGACTCTGGCGGAGGGACTGAGGCATTGTCTGGATGCGGCGATTCAAAGTTCGCATATGGATTCCGGCGGGATTTATGTGCTGGACGAGCACGCCGGCTGTCTGAAGCTGGAGGTCCATGTCGGGTTGTCCGAAGATTTCATTGCCGAGACCGCCTCTTACCCGTTGAACTCCCGAAATACGCGTTTGATCCTGGAAGGAGCGCCTTACTATGCCCAGTACGACCAGATTGAAGTGCCGATCGGACCGGGGCAGAAAGCCGAGGGGCTGCACGCCATCGCAATTATCCCGATCCGCAACGAGGATCGTGTGATCGGGTGTTTGAACGTCGCATCGCACACGACCCGAAATGTTCCGCCAGGGGCCCGTGTGGTTCTGGAGACGATCGCCGCACAGATCGGAAGCGCGATCAGCCGTCTGAAGGTCCAGGAGGCTCTGTCGCGAGCGGAGCGAGAGAAGGCGATCATCCTGAACACGATGCCCCAGATTGTGACCTACCATGATGTCTCTCATCGGATTCTCTGGGCCAATCGAATCGCTTTGGACGCCCTGAAAAAGACCGCGGAAGAAATCGTGGGACGCCGTTGCTATGAGCTGTGGGCGGATACGACGAGGCCCTGTGGGGGGTGTCCGGTGGATCTGGCCCTCAGAACAGGGTGTTCCCAGGAGTCAGAGATCATCGGGTACAATGGCGGGACCTGGCTGGTGCGCGGGGAGCCGGTTCGAGACGAGGCCGGGCGGTTGCAGGGCGTCGTCGAACTGGCCATCGACATCACGCAGCGTAAGAGGGCCGAGGAAGGATTGCGACGACGATTACAATTCGAGGGGCTCATCACGAGCATTTCGACCGATTTCGCGAATCTCTCGAGCGATCGGGTGGAGGAGGGCGTCGAGCGAACGTTGGCCGGGATTGGGAGGTTCGTTCGAGCGGATCGGTGTTATGTGTTTCTGTTGCACGACGACGGCGCGAAGATGAGCAAGGTGCGCGAATGGTGCGCCGAGGGAATTGATCGAGTGCAGGGTCGCGTCTGGGACCTGGAGACCAAGAGTTTTCCCCTGGGCCTTGAACAGCTTCGGCGTGAAGGCATTTTGCACGTTCCCTCGGTGCGGCAGCTCCAAGGTCCACTGGCGGAGGCCAAGGGGATTCTGGAATCAATCGGCGTCCAATCGCTGTTGGCGGTGCCAATCCAGGTCGGCAGCGAGCTCTTCGGCATTCTGGGGGTGTCGGCCGTCCGGGAGGAGCACATTTGGCCGGAGGACGCGGGGCCACTGTTGAAAATCGCGGCGGAGATCATGGCCAACGCCCTGGAACGCAAGCGGGCCGGCGACTTGCTGCGCGAGCGATTGGCCTTCGAAACCCTCTTGTCTGAGTTGTCGGCGAGCATTATTAGTTTGCCTTCGGAGGAGATCGACGGCCAAATCACGCAGTGGCTGGCTCGAATCGGCGAGCAGCTCCGAATCGACCGAAGCAGAATCGTGCAGTTCTTCGGTTCCGAGATGAGGGTCACGCATTCGTGGGTGGCCCGGGGGCTGGACCCGGCTCCTTTCGATTTGCGGAAGGAGGATTTCGGGTGGTTTCTGGGACGGTTGCGCCAAGGGGACACCGTGGCATTCGCCCGGATCGAGGATGCACCGGAGGAAGCGGCCCGTGAGAAGGAATACTGTCGGCGATACGGCATCAAATCCATCATCGTCATGCCGTTGGAGGTGGCCGGCTCTTCTTTGGGACTGCTGTCGTTTTCGTGCGTGAAAGCCCATCGGGAATGGTCCGAGGAATTGGTCCAGCGGTTGCATCTGGTTGCGCAGATCTTTGCCAACGCGATCCTGCGCGCCCGGGCCGAGGAGGCGCTTCGGGCCAGCGAGACGCGGTTCCGCAGTCTTGTGCGTGCGGTGCCCACCGGCATCGGGCTGATCTCAGACCGTGTTCTTCTGGAGGTGAACGACCGGATTTGCGAGATGACCGGCTACTCCCGCGGCGAACTGATCGATCGAAACGTGCGGTTGTTGTATCCCACACAGAAGCACTACGACGAGGTCGGCGCCGTGGCCTATCGCCAGATTCGTGAACACGGCAGCGGCACAATCGAGACTTGCTGGCGTTGCAAGGATGGGCGCATCATCAACGTGGTTCTCAATGGCACGCCTCTGGACCCCAACGACCTTTCCAAAGGCTATACGTTTGCCGTCATGGATGTCACCGAGCGCAAAAAGGCCGAACTAGCCCTTCAGGAAAGCGAACGTCGGTTGCGGACCCTGATGGCGAACCTCCCGGGGGTGGCCTATCGCTGCGCCAATGCGCCGGGTTGGCCTTTCCAGTTCGTCAGTGACGGTTCCGTGGCTCTCACCGGCTACACGCCGCAGGAGCTTACCAACGGCGAAGTTCTCTTCGGCAATTTGATCCATCCCGACGATCAACAGAAAGTGTGGGATATTGTCCAAGACGCGGTACTTCGAGACATGTCTTTCGATTTGGAGTATCGAATTCGTGTCAAGGACGGAACGGAGAAATGGGTATTCGAGCGGGGAAGAGCGGTATTTCCCCTCCAGGGGGAATCGTCCTTTCTGGAGGGGTTCATCATGGATATTACAGACCGCAAAAAGGCGATGATGGAGGCTCAGCGCCATCTTGCGGAATTGACTCGGGCCTGGCATGCCAATATGCTCGGACAGATGGCCACGGAACTGGCGCATGAGCTGAATCAACCGTTGTGCGCGATCGTGAACTACTCCAACGGTTGCCTTCGACTGACGCGGCGAAGAGGCTATTCACTGGAGACTCTGCAGGATTCCATCGAACGGATCGCCGTGCAGGCCCAACGAGCGGCCGACATTCTCAAGCGGATTCGGGGTTTGATCGCCAAACACGATCCTCTGCGGGCCACGGTCGATCTGACGGGCATCCTCAACGACGCGATCCAGATGGTCAAGGATGAGGCGGTCAAGAACAACGTCGCGATTGTTTCCCGGTTGCAGCCGGGACTGCCGAAGGTCAAAGCCGACCGCGTCGAGATCGAGCAGGTCGTGCTGAACCTCATGCGAAACGCTATTGACGCGATGAGCGATCCTCAGATTACCCAGAGAAAACTGACGATCACGAGCCGCCGGGTGGAGTCGCACAAGATCGAGATTTCCGTGAAAGATACCGGTCGGGGCATTCCCCCGGATCTGTGGGAGAAGATCTTCGAGCCGTTTTTCTCAACGAAATCTCAAGGACTGGGGGTCGGCCTGTCACTGAGTCAGCGGATTGTCGAGGCCCATGGCGGTCGGCTTTGGGGCGAGTCGGACAGCCGATCCGGCTCGACATTCAGATTCACATTGCCTGTCAAAGGAGCTGTACATGGAGACGAATAACCCGGTTGTGTTTGTTGTGGATGACGACGAGGCGATCTGCGAATCCCTGCGACTGCTGATCCGAGATATCGGTTTGGAGGTCCGTACTTTCACCAGCGCGCGGCGGTTTCTCGAAGAGTACGATTCCTCCCATCCGGGTTGTCTGGTGCTGGATGTGCGCATGTCGGGTATGAGCGGGCTGGAACTTCAAGCGAGGTTGAACGAGATGGGGATTCACATCCCCACCATCATCATCACAGGGCATGCCGACGTACCGATGGCCGTGGAAGCCATGAAAGCCGGCGCCACCGATTTCATCGAGAAGCCTTTCCGGGATCAGGTTTTGCTCGACAGTATTCAAAAGGCCATCGATCTGGACCTGCGAATCCGGCGCCAGCGGCAGGAACACCAGGATGTTCAGGCCCGGCTTCAACAGCTTACCCAACGAGAACGAGAGGTCATGGATCGCCTGGTGGCTGGCAAGAGCAACAAAAACATTGCCTTCGAGCTGGGCATCAGCCAGAAGACGGTTGACTTTCATCGCGCCAACATCCTCGACAAGATCGGGGTCGGCAGCGTGGTGGAGCTCGTCCGCCTAGTCCAAAAGGCTTCCGGTGGTCGACAGTAAAGTCCCGTGACAAGTGCTTATACTGCCCCAGCATAAGTCTTGGCTGACCTAGAAAAAGGATGGGATGACGGGGCGACAGGCCTGCGCGAAAAGCAGGTTCTGCCAGAAGAGTCCTTATTAACTTGATCCGCAAGATATTCGATGATATGGGTGAGCACCGGTGCAATGCGCAACGGGCCGAGGGTTGTGCGTCACGGTGTTGAGCTCTTTGGGAAGGCATAGGGAAGGGGTCGATTGTGTCGGGGTCTTGATGGTGTTGTCAGGTCCTCCGCAACGAAAGCGACCGTGAGAGACTGGCACTTTCGACCCCTCGGAATGATGCTGTTGCCCGTACGGCAGACGTAGGATACGGCCTATGTCCGAAGTTCAGGGCGGCAGCGTCGTTCTTGTTTCGGGATTGCGTCGTCGAAGACATCCCGGGAACATGTGGTGGGGCCGGCTGGGGGAAGCTGTTCTGCTGTGAGAACGAATGTTCAATGACCCTTTGTGAGATCGGGTGGTATTGCATGCAATTCAGGAGACCGATGCTGCTTGTTGAGAGCCCTGAGGCCGACCTGTCGGCGACCAGTTCCGCATTGGACCATCTGGGCGACACCGAGCGTGTGGCTTGGACTGCTGTGACGGAGGTGTTCACCTACCTGAAAAGGCATGGAGAACAGAGGCCGTGCGTTGTGCTTCTGAGCGTGGATGATTCCGGCGACCGGTTGGCGACTCTGCGGACGATCAAACAGGACGATCAGCTCAGAAGCATACCGGTAGTGGTTCTCGGGCCTTCCGGCAACCGTCATATCGTGGAGGAAAGCTTCGGTTTGGGGGCCGCAGGATATATGACCAAGTCCTCGGATACCGAAGAGCTTTCCGAGACGATGCGTACGGTCTATAAGTACTGGAGCCTCAGCGAACTGCCCAAATAGACAAATTCCCACCGAACACGGTTTGCCGATTTTTTACGACCTTGGTCGGATCCAGCGGATGCGAAACGTGTCTCGGAGTCGTTCGGTGAATCGCACTCCCATTCTTTGTACGCTGGTCCGGTAATCATGTTTTTTCAGGTCGGCATTGTTCACGCGGCTTTTTCCTCGACAGCAGAGCCCGGCCAGCAGGGCACACGCCCACCCCAGACACAGATCCTTCGTCCGTGGCTGGCGGGCCGGCTTCTTCGGAGCACGCAGTCTCACAAGCCTGGCCGCCACAGGTCACCTTTGCACCGCGAGAGCCACCGCTCCGAGTAATTCTTCGCCGGTGCGGTGAAGGTCGTCTCGGGCCCCGAAGAGCTGATGCCGGTCGAGGATCGTGGGATTTTCCTGGTAGTACCGCTCGACGGCGCCAATACCGCCTTCGGCAGGGCCGGAAGTTCGATAGCCGCCTTCCAACAACCACGTGCTGATCTCGTCGTCATACTCAGCCGGGTAGATCAAGGCCACGGCGCAGCGATCCTTCGCGTATTGGGCCAGATGAACTTTGGCTCGACAGGGCGGCATCGTCCGCACCGCCAGCGAAACAAGACGCCTAAAATCATCCCGCGCCGTGATTTCGTCCTTGGCATAGAAGAACATTCCGGTTTCAAGCTGAAACCGCTCCGCGGGTACGCCCTTGAGCTCCAGCCGGCCATCGGGATAAGCACGGTGGATCTTGTAGACTTTGCCCTGTCCGTACCGCTCGCTCTCCAGCAGTTCCGCCACTTCCTCTGCGGTAAATCCCACTCCGACGTGATCGCCGAAGTCGAACACGTAGAGCCCTTGGTATCGATCAGGTTTTTCCAATTTCGGTAGTTTCATGCAAATATTATACGTTGCCCTGAGACGGTGTGCATACTTTTTTCGGGGGCTGGAGTATAGATTTTGTTGAACTTGGGCGAACATCATGCATTCGCAAGGCGGTTGTCTCTCACCCCGACCTGTGCTACCATCACACGACTATTTGTGAATAGGATTACGCAAGGTACACGATGTATCGTTCTCGAAATGTGGGTTGGATTGTTCTGTTGTGGGTGTTTTCCGTTTTCGTCCTCGGGTGTCGGCCGACGACTTTCCTTGCGAGTGCGGCGATAAGTCGGACCACACAATGGTCCGTTTGCGGCGGTATGTCGGGCCAGTGGATTTTCAGGGGAGTTGACCCTAGCGTGCCTCCGCGAATACGGCCGGGTTCGTATGCCACTGCGACGCACAGCGTGCATTTCGTGGATGCAAGAAATCTGGGCCGCCACAGTTATCGATTTCTCTGGTCGGAACGCAACGGAATTGCCTATGCGTGTCGGGCGGGGCATCTGGACATTGCCCATGCGCGCAAAGCCGCGGATTGGACCGGGTATCTGGCCGCAGTGACGTTGCGAAACCTGGAGGGGGGCCATGCTGCCTTTCAGTTTCGCGGGATAGAGCCTTCGGTGTATTCTGTCACATTGGTGTTTCCCCCCGACTGGAATCGCCTGGGGGAGGCCGACCGCCAACGGGTGGCACGCGATGTCTCCCGAGAGCTCAGCCAGTACCTCTCTTTCACGGCGTTGACTTGGCACGAGATTCTCACCTGGTTCGGATATCGGCCGAGGCCGCACGTGTCGGAGTTCCCTTCGGCATTCTCGTGGGAGGACACCTATTCGAACCTTCTGGGCGTGCATGCCGCCGGGATGGCTCTCAAAGACGAGGATCTGCCTTTCAGTGAAGCGGTGACTGTGGCTTTGGCTCGACTGATCGAGGAATTGGGCGGCCAGCCGGCGGAAGTGGCCAAACGCGCCGCCCAGTCACAGAGCGGACGATGGTATTCCAAGAGGTGGTTTTCGACCGTGGTGCACAAACGGAACTTCGATGTGGGGCTCGATGACGGCTTCGTCACGCCGTGCCTGGTTCCTGGAGTGGATGTCTGTGCGGGGCAGGCCCCGCTGCCTCTGGCTGTGCCGACCTTGGAAGCCCTGGCCCGCCACGGGTTTTCGTCGCACGTTCAGATCGAACCGCGAGTTTGGGAACAAAAGAAGATCCTGGCGGCCCTTGTGGATGAGGGTTGCCCGCCGGCCAAGTATCTCGATCCGGCGGTTCATTTTGCATTTCTCGTGCGGTATTGCCAGAGGCACGCGGACGCGGTGGACTGATGCCCAGTGGCTCTGGAGGCGACGCCGACCCCCGTTTCGAAAAAAGAAGCGGGGCCCGTTCTTGAGGGAGACGGGCCCCGCTTTTTTGCCGGGAGCCGATGCCGGGCTTATTGGATCGGACGGCCGAAGCCGATGTCGTCGATGTAGACCGTGCCGGTGCCGCCTTTGGCCGGCGCGGCCTTGTTGCCCACACCGATCACCAGCGACTTGACCGCGTTCATCTTCACGCCGGCCGAGGTGAACTCGCTCAGCGGAATTCGCCACTGCTGCCAGGCCAGGAACGCCGTCGCGGCGGTATTGGGATGCTGCACCACCTTGACTTTGCCGGCGTTGTCTTTGACGGACAGATAGATCCCTTCCACCGAATTGCCCGTAGGCTGCGCGGCCCCGATCTCCGCCACCTGCCAGGAACCGGTCACGTTGCCGGTGGTCGAGACGTTGGAGAACTCCGCCGCAGTGGCCACCGCCGCGTCATGGCTGCACAGCGCCAAGCCGATCAGGACAGGACCGGTCATCGGGATCGTCTGGGCGGTGCCCAATTGCGTCCAGGTCACGCCGTCGGGGGAGATGAATCCCGAGAAGGCGTTGCCCTTGCGTTCAAGCTTCACCCAGTAGGGAGCCGCCACGACCGCACCGGCGTTGTCGTTGTTCGTCGAGGTCCCAGCCGCGGTGAGACGGTGCTGGAAGCTGGCGCCGTTGCCGCCGCCGGGCGTGATGGGCATGAAGGCGTGGACCGAACCGGGCTCGGTGCTCTGACGGATCATCACGCCGCCCTTGGCCCAAGTGTTGCTGTTGAAGAGGCTCTCGACGCGGGCCACGATGGTCCCGTCACCGTTGAGGGTCTTGTAGGCCAGACGGAAGGCGTCCGAGGTGCCCCAGATGTCGGCGCCGATGCCGTTCATGATGATGTTGCCGTTGCCCACCTCCGCAAAGGCCGGCGGCCGGCCGCGGAACCACAGGACGAAGCTGTCGGCCCCGTTGCTGGTCCAGTTCTGAGCGGTGCCGAAGGTCAGCTCCGCCTCGGAAAGGGAGAAGCTCGCGGAATTATCATAGGTCAGAGGCATCGACTGTTTGCCGCTGTGGACGATCCTACGCTCGGCAAACGGGGCCTCCATGTAGCCGACAGTCGAACCGCTCTTGCCGTCCGTCACGCCGTCGATCCAAGCGTCGTAGATGCGGTTGTCGTCGTCGTTGTAAGCCTCGAAATCGTCGATGACCGCGTATTCGCGGGTGGTGTAGTTCCAGACCTCTCCTTCGTACACGCTG